>CENP01059829.1_pt1 | contig 10896 bp, 13 predicted proteins | sample 361281 | NCBI WGS metagenome assembly CENP01 (sample SAMEA2591122, study PRJEB7988) | marine metagenome | biome: marine biome (ENVO:00000447); feature: deep chlorophyll maximum layer (ENVO:xxxxxxxx); material: saline water (ENVO:00002010), including plankton (ENVO:xxxxxxxx) | depth 70 m
TCTCCACCAGCAGTATCTAAACCATCATTTGGTTTTGTAGGCTCATGTACTAATGTAATGGTTACAGAACCAGAACCAGCTCCTAAAGGTGCAAGTACAAACTGTGTTCCAAGAGGATTTCCATCTCCATCAAAATCCATGTAGACAAATTCCATAACTACACCAGAAGCACTAAAGAATACTTGGTGTTCATCATCTTCTTCTTGTACTTCTTCTGTGATATCTTCAGCTGGATCTTCCATCTCGTTCAAAAACTGAACAGATCCTGCATATGATGTTCCAGCTGTTAAAGGACCAGAAACAGTTATAACAGGTGCGTTTGGACCATCTCCATCTAAATCTTGTGTTTGCATAGTAACAACATCACTCCCATTTTGGTGATTTACTAAAGTTACAATCATTGTAGTAATTACTTCTTCTTCATTAATTGGATCTGGCGTTTCGTTATCGTCATCACATGAGAAGTATAAAAAAGGTATTGCCAATAAGGCATATTTAAAAATTTTCATAATTTTTAATTTAAAAGTTTAATTATTAATCGTGTAGCGATTAGTATCGCTTATTAAAAGTGTAAGTGATTCATCAAACAACTGGCGGAGCTCTTAAATTAAAAGTTCTTAAGTTGTTTGACTTATGGTTTTCATAAAGATCAATGACTAATTCATCTATTAAAACCAAATTAAAATTAAACTCTGTGTAGCTAGTAAAGCTATTTTCCGTGTTATTTAAGACAAAACATGTAGAACAGTTAATTTCAGCTTTATGAAAGTGTAAATCAACCTCAGTACATGCCTCATGCTCTTCAAAAATGTGATGAGCAAAATTTATAATGCTAGGTAGTATTAGTAAAACTGAAAGAAAAAAACTGTAGAATTTTTTCACGAGCTAAAAATATAAAATTTATATTATTTTATTGATATAATTAATTGCTTTTTTTAGTCTTTCAATTCTGGTACCATTTATCAATTCAAAGGGAAGATTATTTTTAATTAATTCGTTTTTAAAAATCTCAAAAGACTCCTGTCTTTCGTTAGGTTTATCTCTTAAATCATCTTTTTTCCATGGAATATCAATATCCGTTAAAAGGTACAAATCATAATTATTTTTAAGTGCATATTTTTCTAGCAGTGGATCACAGTTTCCTCCGTAATAATATTTTGAATACACCATTGTTTCGAAAAGATTAGTGTCGCAAATTATAAGTGAATCAGACTTTTTCACATACTGGTTCTCTAACTCCATTTGACCAAACGCAATTGGTAATATATCCTTAGGTTGACAAATTCTTTTTTCGCTATCCCAAACTTTCTGTAAATACTCTCGTGCATATTCAGGGACCCAGTGAACATTGAAATGTTTCGCCAATTCAATTGATAAGGTTGTTTTTCCAGTTGACTCTGGTCCATAAAGGACAACCCTTTTACAATTAGATTTTATTTGCTTAAGCTTTTCTTCCATTCTATATATGCCTGAATTGCAAGTATGGTAAAAATAACATATTGAATTGATAATATAATCTTATCACTTGAAAGATATAGAGGTATAGTTATCACATTTCCAATTATCCATAATATCCAATTTTCTAATTTTTTATTTGCCATTAACCACATTGCAGTTACAAAGATTCCAGATGTTAGAATATCCAACTCCTTTATTTGACCTTCAAAATTAGTTGCAAAGAAATCGTGTGCAAAGTAGGCAACAAACACAATAATAAAGAAAATTAATAATGACTTGGTAAAGTCATTAGAGGTGAATTTTGAAACCTTGACTACTAAATCATTATTCTCTCTTCTGGACCAATTCCACCAACCGAAAAGGCTAATAATTGTGTAAAGTAAATTAACGAGAATATGACCCAATAAACTTACCTTATACATCAGATACATTGTGATTAAAGTACATATAATGCCTGTTGGATAGACAAGTATATTTTGTTTTTTAGCAAAAACTACACTGATAATTCCAAACCAAAATGCAAGGAATTCTAAAACAATATCAACCCTTGAATAGCCAGAGTATGAACTGAGAAAAAAATCGTAAACTTCTCCCATTAATTTTTAATTACAAATGCTAAGGTATATTTTTTAGAAATTTTAAAACGGGTGTCAAAAGAATAAATTTTATCATCGTCGATATACCAACTTTTCACCACATTTTTTTTAATATCCAAAGGAGGAACGAGAATATTATTTTTAAAATCAATTCCAGGTTTATCTACTGCCTTGAATACACTCTCTTTAATATTCCAATAAACAAGTGAAGTTTCCGTATTTAATTCCAATGGATAGTTAAGTTCAGTTTCCAAAAATTTACTTTTTATTTTTAGAATTCTGTCATTAATTGTTTCAATATCAATACCAACAGCAGTATCACTGATGATTATCGCAACATAAAGTCCAGAATGTGAAATTGAAATTTTATAATTGTTTTCAAAAAAAGGTTTTCCTAAATTATCATAATTTAGATTATGTATATCAATTGATAAATACTTAAGTAAATATCTTACAGCCAAAAATTGATTTTTATGAGTTTCTGATTTTTTTTGAGAAAGCAGCTGCTTAGACTTTAAGTCAAGAACAATACCAGAAAATAATGTTTCATAGTTCTCTGTTATTTCCCACAGCACATATCTTGTATTGCTTGATACATTAAAATCTTCGATAACTGGCATAAACATAAAGTTAAAAAAATTGAACCATAGGAAATAAAAAAACCCCTTCGAATGAAGGGGTTTTATTTAATATTTTAGATTATTGTTAAGCAGGAACAATAGAAACAAAAGACTTATTATCTTTTTTCTTTGTGAATTTTACAACTCCGTCCACTCCTGCATGAAGTGTGTGATCTTTTCCTAAGTAGACATTTTCACCAGGATTGTGAACTGTACCTCTTTGTCTTACAATTATATTACCAGCTCTAGCTAGCTGTCCACCAAAAATCTTAACACCTAATCGTTTCGATTCTGATTCTCTACCGTTTTTAGAACTACCAACTCCTTTTTTATGTGCCATTTTTTATAAAATTAACTTAATGCTTTTATTAAATCCGCTTTTTTCATTGAAGAAATACCTGTTATCCCTTTATCTTTAGCCAAGGTTTTTAGTTGGGCTACGGGCATAGAAGAAAGATCTTGTGATTCCTTTTTGGCAGAAGCCTTTTTAGCTTCAGCTTTTTTAGGAGCCTCAGTTTTCTTTGATTCAGCTTTTTTTGCAGTAGACTTCTTTGAAACTCCAGTTAAAATATCACTTATTTCAATTTCAGTAATAGCTTGACGGTGTCCATTTCTTACCTTGTAACCTTTTCTTCTTTTCTTTTTGAAGACAATTACCTTATCTGATTTAAGGTGCTTTAATACTTTGGCGTCCACTTGAACTCCAGAAACATTAGGAGTGCCAACAGATGATTTTGAACCATCATTTACCATTAAAACGTTATCAAATGATATTTTTTTTCCTTCAGCAACATCTAATCTGTTGACAAAAAGCTTTTGCTTTTTCTCAACTTTGAATTGTTTACCTGAAATTTCTACTATTGCGTACATTATTATCTCTAAAAGCGAATGCAAATATAAAGTTAATTAATAAATCAGCAAATTTTTATAAAAATTATATTTAGTAGGTTTCTTGATTCGTTTTTTTGTTTTTCTTTAACATTCTTTTATTATGAAAAAAACTATATTTGGATTTCAAAATATTTAAAACTTAATTCAATGAATAAATTTTTAAGTTTATTTGTAGTTCTTCTGGTTACTAATTGTATATATTCTCAAAACATTGAATATACTGAGTATACCTTAGAAAACGGATTACATGTAATCATTCATCAAGACAATTCAGCTCCTGTTATTGCTACCGAGGTAATGTATCATGTTGGGAGTAGAGATGAAGTTGAGGGTAAATCAGGATTTTCTCATTTCTTTGAGCACATGTGTGCTTCATCTTCTGCTAATTCTCCGAACATCAAAAAAAGACAGTGGAAGCAAATTATAACATCCAAAGGTGGAGTTGCAAACGCAAGCACCTGGAAAGATAGAACTAACTATTTCAACTTTTTCCCATCCAATAATTTAGAATTGGCATTGTGGTTACAAAGTGAAAGAATGCTTCATGCAATCATTGACCAAGATCAAGTAGATACACAAAATGAAGTAGTTAAGGAGGAAAAAAGAGACAGAATTGACAATTCTCCTTATGCAAAATTCGGATACAGAGAAATTGACAAATATATGTTTACAAATCATCCTTATGGCCAATCCGTAATCGGTTCATTTGAAGACTTAGATTCTGCTAGTCTTGAAGAATTTCAAGATTTTTATAAAAAATGGTATAATCCAAACAATGCTGTTCTGGTAATTGGTGGAGACCTTGATACCGAAAAAACTAAAAAATTAGTTGAAGACTACTTTGGAGATATTGAAAATAATAATCCAAAACCAGCTAAACTAAATATTATTCAACAACCTATAACTGAAACGATTAAGGTTACCGAATACGATGCTAATATTGAAATACCTGCTAAAATCTTCTCATATATAACAAAAAGAAATAGTCATAAGGATTCATATGTGCTAAACTATATTTCACAAATACTTACTGGAGGTAAAAGTTCGAGACTTTATAAAAAAATGGTTGATGAGGATAAGACTGCTCTTCAAATATTTTCATATGGCAGATATGACCAGGAATATGGAACATTCTCAATTTTTGCATTACCTCTGGGTGAAACATCTCTTGAAACTTTAGCTGAAGAAATAGACGCTCAAATCAATAAACTTCAAACGGATTTAATAACAGAAAGGGAATTTGAGAAAATAAATAATCAAATAGAAACCTCCTTTGTCCAAAAAAACACAGGAATTTTAGGAATCACCAGTAGTCTAGCTGAATATTATCTTTTGTATGATGATACATCATTAATTAATGATGAGATAGAAATATATAGATCTATTACAAGAGAAGATATCATGCGAGTTGCAAATGAGTATTTAAAGCCAAATCAAAGGCTTGATATGGATTATGTAAAAAAACAATAAAATGAAGAAAAATATTATTATATCGTTACTGTTAATTTTTGTTTTCAATCTAAATTTTTCACAAATTGACAGAAGCAAACAACCAAATTCAGGACCAGATCCTGAAATTAATTTTGGCGCACCCAAAACATTTAAGTTAAAAAACGGAATTCAAGTATTGGTCGTTGAAGATAATAAGTTACCAGTTGTAACTTACAGTCTTAGAATCGACAGAAATCCTATAATTGACGGTGAAAAAGTTGGTGTTTCGAGTATTTTAAGCGCTATGCTCGGAAACGGAACAACAAATATTCCCAAAGACGAATATAATGAGGAAGTTGAATTTTTAGGGGCATCGGTCAGTGTTACCTTTAGTGGTGGATCAGCTAATACTTTAACCAAAAATAATGTCAGGGTTCTTGAACTCTGGTCAGATGCTATTATAAACCCATTACTATTAGAAGAAGAATTTGATAAAGAAAAGACAAAACTTATTGAAAGCTTGAAATCTGATGTAAATAATATTGATGCGATTGCGTCTAGGGTAAGCTCTGCATTATCTTACGGAAAAAATCACCCATATGGTGAATTTACAACACAAGAGTCTCTTGAAAATGTAACTTTTGAAGATGTAGTTGAATACCATAAAACTTATTACATTCCAAATAATGCATATTTAGTTGTTGTCGGTGATGTTACTGCAAAGGGAATTAAACCTGTTTTAAAGGAGAAATTTGAAGGTTGGAAAAAAGTTAAGCTACCTGTAAATCCAGAACCATCTTATACAGAAAATGTGGCTCTAACTGAAATAAACTTTATTGATGTTCCTTCTGCAACACAATCAACAGTAATTTTCACTAATAACACACAATTAAAACAATCTGATGAAGATTACTTTGCTGGTTTAATCGCAAATCAAATTTTAGGAGGTGGTAGTGAAGGATATTTATTTAAAAATCTTAGAGATGATAATGGATGGACATACGGTGCATACTCGAGTCTTGGATCTAGCAGGTATGGAGTTTCTAGATTTACAGCTGAAGCTAAAGTAAGAAATGCAGTTACAGACAGCACGGTTACTGAAATTGTTAAAGAAATCTCTAGAATTAGAACAGAAAGTGTAGATCCGCAAAGACTTAAAGACGTAAAAGCTGCATACCTTGGTAATTTTATTTTTTCAACAGAAAGAGCTTCTACAATAGCCAGCTTTGCCCTTGGACAAAGATTAAATAATCTTCCTGATGATTATTATGAAACATTTATTGAAAATATTAATAATGTTTCAGCTCAAGATGTTAAAAAAGCAGCTAATAAATTTCTTAAACTTGGCAATACGCGCATAATTGTTGTAGGTAGAGGCAGTGAAGTTGTAGCTGGTCTAGAAGAAATCGGATTCCCAATAAATTATTTTGACAAGTTTGCTAACCCTGTAGCGAAGCCTGTTTTCAACAAGGCAATTCCAGAAGGATTAACAGCTATTAATGTAATAAATAATTATATCAATGCAGTTGGTGGTAAATCAAACCTAGAATCCGTAAATACATTAATAATGAAAGCTGATGTCACAATTCCTGGAGCTCCTTTTACACCTCAGGCTACAATGAGACAGAAACTTCCAAATAAGTCTTCTTTTGTAATTGAAGCAAGTATGCAAGGTCAAAAAATGACTTTGAGTAAAACCACTTTTGATGGTGAAAGAGGATATTCTGAAATGCAAGGTCAAAGAGTAGAATTTGACGAAAGACAGCTTAATGAAAACAAAAAGGTTAAAGGTATTTTTGAAGAGCTTTACTTTAAGCCTGAAGAATTAGAGCTAGTTAGTATAAACTCTGTAAATTTTCAGGATGCTTACAAAGTTAAAGTAACTGTTGATGGTAAAGAATCACACAGATATTATTCTGTTGAATCTGGACTACTACTAAGTACAGAGGATACTGATGATAACAATAATATTGTAACTACAAATTATGGTGATTATCAATCAGTTCAAAATGTTATGTTTCCATTTTACATGGAATTACCAGCTCAAAAACTTGAGTTTAAGACAAGTAGTATAGAAATTAATAAAGAGATTAAAGATTCTAGTTTTTAATATTTGATTTTTTATTAGTTAATATAACACCAAATACTATTATGAGTGTCGCTATTAATTGATAGATAGAGAATTTCTCTCCATCTACGATTCCCCAAAAGATAGAAACAATCAGCATTGAATAAGTTACTGAAGAAGCGAATACTGGACTTGAAATCTTTATAAGCTTATTAAAAATTATTTTAGCTAATGCTGTTCCAAATAGTGCCAGTATAAACACATAAAATATCGAAGCTTTTACCTCACCCTTTTCTAAACTTGAAAACTCAAAGTCAGAAAATAAAAAAACCAAAATAGCAGGAAATATAATTGCTGTAAAGTGCCCAACCGTTATTGTTAAAGCTGAAAGGTGTTGAAGATATTTTTTTATGATATTAACGTTCAATGCATATAAAAACGAACAAAGAATTACCAATCCGGCATAATTATAATTTTGATTTGGGTTAAGCTTTAATCCTGACGAGATTAAAAGATATGTGCCAAAAAAACCTATAAGAACTCCAATAATTTGCCTTTTGGTAGATTCAATTTTAAAAATAATCATTCCCAATATTAGGGTGTTTAGGGGCACTATAGAATTGATTATTGATGCTACTGAGCTATCAATTTCTTTTTCAGCAAATGCAAAAAGAAAGGCCGGGAAAAAACTTCCAAGAAATGCAGATATCGTAATCCATTTCCATTCTATTTTTTTTATTGTAAAAATTTTCCTCCATGCAATTAAAAAAATAAAAATTGAAGAAAATATAATTCTTAATGAACCAAGCTGAGAAGCCTCAAGACCGACTAAAGCTTTTTTTATCAAAATAAATGAACTTCCCCATATTAACGACAACGCAATTAAATAAAACCACTTATTAAGTTTCATTTCGTGTTCCAATTAATAGATTCAAATAAAACTAAAATATCATTTTTAACATATTGAATTGACGGAAATATTGAATCGTAATTTGATTTAAATTTTAAATTAACCGACCCACTTATAAAGTTTGAAAGACTATCTGTGAGGTAGAATTGAATGGGAGATGCAACGTCCCCTTTTATTTCATAAAGTTTTCCAAATATCTTCCTATTATCATTATCATATTCTCTTAAAATAACACCATTTGATTTTTTTGTATGGGTATCCAAAATCAAAGAAAAGTCACGTGATTTTTTTTCTAAATCCTGACTACTTTTAATGTTATAAAATGATAAATTAAGGGCTAGATTTAGATCACTATAGTCAAATAGAAATTGGTTATTTCCAATTTTATCTAAATCAGTGGAATTTGAATTATAATAGAAATTGAAAGGGGTATCTATTTCTTCATGAATTGAATAATATGGTTCTTTAAATTCAATTCTGAGAAAGCCATTTTGCTTCGGCAAATTAGGCTCATTACAAGAAAAAATTATGAGAGTAAAAAAGAATAGTGAAATAATTATTTTACCCATATTGACATAAATTCTACGGTAAGAAAATAAAATTTAATTCTAAAACGGTAAATCGTCGGTTTCTTCAACAGAATCTGAAACACTCTCTACTTTCTTTTCATCAATGACCGGTGAATTATCGGGTTGAGCTGGCATATCATTTTTATTAGATAAAAAGGTGAATTCAGTACAATTTATCTCGGTTGAATACCTATCATTTCCTTTATCATCTTGCCATTTTCTAGTCTTAATTCTACCCTCAATGTATACTTTATCTCCCTTGGATAAATATTTTTCACAAATTTCAGCAGCTTTGTTTCTTAGTACAATATTATGCCATTCAGTATTAGAAACTCTTTCGTTAGTTTGCTTATTCAAATATGTTTCATTTGTTGCTAAAGGAAATCTTCCAACACATCCTCCATCCTCAAACCTGTGAATTTTTACCTCGTCTCCTAAATGACCAATTAACATGACTTTATTAAGTGTTCCAGACATAGTTTTTATTTTTTTCTAATTTACTATTTTAACTTAAGATATACTCAATTCATGAGTATATTTTTCAATAAACTTGTGCATTAACTTAGACATTGGATATTCCTTAAACGAAGACACATAAATTCCATCATCAACATTAATTATATTCTCTGCTAACCAATATCTAGATCTTATATTTATATGAGATAATTTATGCTTAATAAATTCAGAATTAATCAGATTAATAGTCAAATTTTTAGCCTGATATTTTTCTAATAAAAACTTTACAATCTCTTTTTTTGTCTTTTTAGATTCTGAAATATGAACTGGAAACTGATACATATTCTTCCAAATCCCTTCTTTTATTTGCTCTATTAAAAATTGATTATTATGCTTTGCAACTATGTAATCAAAATACAACAACTTAATTTTACTTTTCGAGCTCTTGACAGGATAATATTCCACAGAATTATTATTGAAAGATGAACAAATTTTTGAAATAACACAAGATGAACAAAGTGGGTTTAAAGGTTTACAAATAATTGATCCAAAATCCATTAATGCCTGATTATAATCACCATATCTATCACTTGGCATCATTTCTTTAGCCTTTTCTTTAAATACTTTTCTTGACTTATTTAAATCTATTGGATTTTTGATTTCATAAACTCTTGAAATAATCCGAAATACATTACCGTCTAAAACAGGCTGAGATTTTTCAAAACAAATAGATGAAATTGCACTAGCTGTATAATCACCTATTCCTTTAAGCTTAATCAACTCTTCGTAGGATTCAGGAAACTCTGAATTTAATTGATTAAATATATATTTTGATGTGGAATGTAAATTTCTAGCTCTTGAATAATAACCTAAGCCTTGCCATAATAATAAAACATCTTTTTCATCTGAAGTTGCTAAGGTTTTTAAATCTGGAAACTTGGATATAAACCTATTGTAATAATAAATTCCCTGTTCCATTCTAGTTTGCTGTAAAATAATTTCAGATATCCATATATTATATGGGTTTTTGGTATGTCTCCACGGTAAATCTCTTTTGTTTTTATCATACCATTTTAAAATTAACTTATTGATTGCCATTTAGATAATTCAGGTTAGTAAAGGTAATCTATAGATGTAATAAATTAAATTATAAACCAATTAAATATTGAAGTAAAAAATACATATATTTGCAGGCATTGTTGAATTATTAATGATAAAAATATATTGATTTATGACAAAGGCTGAAATTGTAGCAAATATTTCTGAAAAATTAGGAATTGAAAAAGTTGATGTGCAACTTACTGTTGAATCACTTATGAAAGAGATAATTGATTCATTAGAAAATGGTGAAAATGTATATTTAAGAGGTTTTGGCAGTTTTATAGTTAAAAAAAGAGCTGAAAAAACTGCTAGAAATATCAAAAAGAATACAACCATCAAAATACCAGCTCACAATATTCCAGCTTTTAAACCATCGAAGTTTTTTATTGATGGGGTAAAAACGAAATTAAAAATTAATTAAAATATAATTTATGCCTAGCGGAAAAAAGCGTAAAAGACATAAAGTAGCTACTCATAAGAGAAAAAAGAGACGTAGAGCTAATCGTCACAAGAAGAAGGATTAATTCTAATCAATCTTCTTAATTATATCATTAATAATCAACTTAAGTTCTTTGAAAAATATTCATTAGCACGTTGTAATAATTGCTTTTACAACAGATGAATAGTTGTAGTTTATATATTAATCAGCATTTATGCAAAAAAATGATAAAATGAATAAAGAATTGCTTATTCGTTCAAGTTCTAACAATGTTGATTTTGCCTTACTTAAAGACGGAAAACTTATAGAGTTTCATAAAGATAATGACAATACAAAATTTTTAGTTGGTGATATATA
>CENP01015172.1_pt1 | contig 10894 bp, 11 predicted proteins | sample 361281 | NCBI WGS metagenome assembly CENP01 (sample SAMEA2591122, study PRJEB7988) | marine metagenome | biome: marine biome (ENVO:00000447); feature: deep chlorophyll maximum layer (ENVO:xxxxxxxx); material: saline water (ENVO:00002010), including plankton (ENVO:xxxxxxxx) | depth 70 m
TTTTCACCAAACATTTTTTTGAATTTTTTAGTGTGTTGAGATGGTTTTGTTTTTGCAGACTTATCGCCTGGTGCAGGTTCGTATGCAGAAGGGTCGTTATCGTCTTTCTTCGTTCCCTTCTCAAAATGTCTTGCACGTGCTTGTTTGGTGGATTTTGCCATATCATCACCTTCAGCATCTTTTGCGTAATACTTTTTAGGTTGAGTTCCTTTTCTATCCTCGATGTCTTTGTCTTGTGGGGAACGTGCGAGTTTCTCTAATATTTGGTCTAACATATCCATAGAACTATTTATATAATTTTGATATCAGTGATATGGTCGAAATGTTCGATAGGAATTTCATTAATCATGATTGGTTTACTAATATCATTTATAATAACTCGTTCTTCTAAATCAAATATCTTGACCGATGCATTGAGATTTCCATCATCATGACCGATGTATAATTTATTATCGTGTTTTGATAACCCTCTTAAAAATCCTTGGTCTGTTATAGTTATTCTCGAATCATTAATATACAATTCTTGTGTTCCTGAAGATAATGTATAAAAATCATCATCTACAATAATATTATGACATTCATAACCACATTCTTTATAGTGTGTTACATCACGGTTATCTAAAGTCATAACATAAAAATCTGAATTTTTCTTACCTTTGTTATGACAACAAAAATATAATTCGTTGTCTTTATAAAATAAACTATTTACATGTAACTTGTCACAAACATTACAATCACCTACAATTTTACAATGTTCTGACCATTGTTGTGTACTTATATCAAAGTATTTTGTCTCCACTGTATTATTAGGATTACCAATGTAGTGAAAACCCAGTGTATCATTACTAGAGTTACATGTTATCATCATATCTTTTACGTAAAGAATTTGATGTGTATTGAGATACAAAGGTATATCTAAAAGACCTGCATATGTTAAATCTTCTAGGTTGTACTTTGCCATTTTAGAGTGAGACACTACGTATAGATACGTATCGTCTGAAGTGATACCAAAAGGTCTATGAGTCTCTCTCCCACATCCTTCATATTGTGTGTCGTTTAGTTCGGGTGTATAGATTATATCTTGAACTTTAAAATCTAAATTGTAAGAAACGAATGATGGCCCAGTATTTTCACCATACTTATCACCAGTAATGATGACACGATTCAAGACTTTTTCTTCAAAAGTTCTTGGTCTCTCCATGCAGTTGCAAGTTTATTTTGAGGAAACCTAGTTGTCCAAGTCATCATTTTAGAATATAGAGAATTGGCTTTCTTTTTAAGTGCATCGAATGTATCATTATTTTCAACTTCAATAAAATTATTTTTAAACATAGATTTCATTTCTTTTGCATTTTTTTCTGCAGATTCCCAATCATTTTGTACTATTTCTCTAGGTAGAGTTCTAGGTCTCATTTCATTTCTTTTTTGTGCATTTTCTAAAGATGTTTTTACATAGACCATTTTGTATTCGTATCCCAATTGGTCTAACATCTGTTTGTATTTTTTAATTTTTGTATTATTTGCACCAGTAGTGTCAAATATCAATCCAAGTCTCCCTGCAATATATCCTTCCATTCCTTTCTTTGTGGTTTCTTTTGCTCTAGTTCTGATTGCATCTCTAGTTGCATCAACAGTTCCAGTAAGTTTTAATGACATTCCTGCTTTCTTTAATCCTTTTTCGAATGCAACATCAGTGTTTACTAGTTTTAATCCTAAAATTTTTAAATTAAGTGCATCTACAACTGTTGATTTACCACTGCCTGGCCCACCCATCAAGAATACTGCTTTGAATACGCCTGGGTCATAAACACCTTCTTGTATTAAGTCTTCCATCATGTAATCGGGTAAGTTACCTTCACTGATTCCCATACCCTTTCTAACTGCAAGGTATAATTGTTTACCCAAAGTTTTATTTTTAGAAGGAACACCTTGTAAAAAACCATTCATGTCACCATCAGATGCCATTTGTCTCATTTTAGATGCAGACATTCCTGACACATCGTCTGCATCGGGGTCTCTTTCTCCTGCAGAAACAATTTCTATTTTTGAAAACTTATAATATCCGTGTCGACCTTTTACTCCGTTATATTTTTTCAATAACATTTCAAATTCTTTTACTCGGTCTGAACCTACAACCATTCTAACTTTTGTAAAACCTTGGTTATGTAATCCTGTTGCAATTTCAAAAACCTGTCTTGCATCAACATTTGCAACTTGGACTTTTCTTCCAAAAAACTTGGTCAAGAATGATACTTTTTGATTATATGATAATGGGTTTTTCTTGGGGTCTTGAGATTTAGACGTAAAAATCATAGGATAATAATCACCACCCGATACCTTCACTAATCTATCGACTAATTTTGCATGACCAGTGGTGGGTGGATTGAATCTTCCAAAAGTAAAGGTTGCACCTTTGTCTTTTTGTTCAAAGAAAGTTTTAAATGTATTCATAGTTTTATTTATCCCAGTTCTTTTGAGCAGTGAAGTTATTGTATGCAAACTCCATTCTATCAACTAATTTTACTGCACCACCATTTCTATCGATTGCAACATAACCTTCGGGATTAACTGTCTCAAATCCCTTATCAGTTTTTTTGAATGTTCCAACACTTTTCACTCTGTTTAATGCAGTGATAATTAATTGTTTACCCTCAACTAAATGTTTTTGAAACAGAGTCAATGCATCTATGAATCCTCTCAATGCACGAAGTTCTGATTCGATTTGCATTCCTATTTCTTCTTTAATTTTTCTATTCTTTTCTGTTTTTAATTTTGCAACCACCTTATCTCTCCAGTGGTCGGTAACAAAGTTTATATACTCTTGTCCATTTGGTTTAAACTTACCACCCCTTATAAGTGCATTAGTGTAAGTCATATAAGATGCACCTACAGCTCCTTTTGATTTTAACAGTTGTTGTAGTTGCATAAATTTGTTTAAGTCTTTTCTTTTTATTTTATGAAATTGTTTACCTGTATTGGTAAGTGATTGTGTAAGTGCAAGTGTCTCCTTTGCAGTCATAGAACCGTATCCAGTGACATCTTTGTACGTTGCATCATCCATCCATATATCGTTATTTCCGTTAGGTAGTTTTGCACCAAACGATGCAGATAAGTCTTCTATGGTTGACCCAGTGTAAGTAGTGTGAAACACTATTCCTATTTTTGCATTATTAATTTCTTTACCTATTTTAGAATCTTCTTGAACCATATAGAGTATCGTATTGGGTTGAAACGTTATAAACTTTTCTCCATCAATAGTAACTTTTTTCTTATCTGAAGTAAACATCAAGTCACCTTGAAGTATTTCTTTCATTCCAAGTTTTGAGAAGTATTTAAACGAATCTAAAAATTTTGATTCTAAATCACCTGATAATTCGGGTGCATCCTTGATTTCTTGTTCGGAAGTGTAATAGAGAGGTGTCTTATTAAATAATGATTTCTTTGCAACAAAAAACTCTTTTGTCTCGGGGTGTGGGCCACAAAAGATTGCAGGTGCACCATCCCATTTTACAGTCATATTAACACGACCCGATGCATTACCCTTTAACATGTCTCTTAACTCTCTTAAAAAGATAATAGAACCACGTCCACCATCAATACCCTGTAGTATAATTTGGTCTTCTAAATGTTCTAGGTGTAAGTTTTTTGCTTTTGCCATAATAGTATTATACCTTGTTTTTAAAGGTGTGTCTACTATTTATGTTTTTGAGAGTGGTGTGTTGGATAGTTTGGACTCTATTGAGTCTATTTGTTTTTGAAGGTGGTTAACTTGAACTTCATCGTCCTGTTTTTTAGCTATACGTAATTTTTTCTTTAACTCTATTTTTTTAGTTAAAGAATCTATAACTTCGTTACTTTTAAGTGTCGTTCTCATTCTCAATCATGGAGTTTGGTAGTATTCTTAAATTACCCGATACAGTAATTCTAGGTAAATCTCCTTTATGTGGTGTAGTGTAATGCATCATGTCACATGGAAATATCAATATATTTCCTGTGTTCATAGGAAATATCTTTTCTTGACACTCTGCATACGTTTCAAATATATCTTTGTTTAATGTTTCAGTAAGTGAGTGATTCTTATTCAATAAAACTAAATCACACAAATCCTCATCCTCTCCCTCTTGTAAGACATAATTGAAACTAAAATTATGTGATAAAGAATCGTGAGGTAAATGCATGTGTGTTTCTTGATACTGACCTTTTTCATAATAGTTAAACCATATTTCTCTTACAGAAATATCGAATGTTTCTTTAGGTTGAATTAACGATGCAAACTTAAGGAATTCATCCCCTAACATTTTTTCTATTGCAATAATGAAGTCATGATATATCGATGACATTTTTTCTATGTCAACTTTCATAGATGATAATGAATTACTATTTCTCCAAATAGGTTTACACCATTCTCTGATTTGGTCTTGACCACCAGCCTCCTTTAACATAGATGTGAGTTCTCCACAGTAAATAGAATTACTATGAAAAACTTTTTGTGGAAATACATCATAGAGTCTATCTACAAACTCTATTGGTTCTTTTTCATCAAACCATATTTTTTCTGTCGTATCAATTTCATTCATATTTAAAGTCATTAAATTTTCTACCCCTGTCTGCAACTGGGATACTGTCATTATAAGTTACCTCATTGGACTCTATCAATTCTTCTTGTGCCTCTTGTTCACAATCATACAATTTCATTCTACTTCTATCAACACCGATAACAAATCGTTTGAAAATTGTAGGGTCATTGTATCGATTCTTTAACTGTTTAACTACCAACTGGTCTAACTCTTCAAGTTCGTCAGAGGTAATCAATGCAAACATAAAGTCAGCAGTTGCAGGTAAACCAAATGATTCTGAAGTATCTGTTAAGTCAATATCAGTAGAACCATAACCACTTCTTGTAGTTTGTGTTGCACTTAAAATTGGTACATCAAACTCTACTGCAAGACCTCTCAACTCTTCTGCAATACTCTTAACTAGTGTATAAGAGTTTGCACCCATGCCTGGCTTAACTCTATGAGATGCACATATATTTAGGTAATCTACAAATATAATATCGGGACGGAAATCTTTTTTGATATCGAGTTCTTGTAAAAGATGTCTGAAGTGTCCAGTATGTGCACTTGCAGTTGGATATTCTTTTACAATAAGTTTACCTTTTGTTTTGTCTTTTAGTTTTTCAACTTTCTTTCCATACATTTTTTCTGTCAAATCTGCAAGGTCTTGAATAGGTGTATTCAAAATATTTGCATCAATTCTTTCTGCAATCTTTTCTTCTGACATCTCAAGTGTAATATAAAGAACATTTTTATTCATCATTAAATGACTTGATGCAACATGACACATAAACAATGATTTACCAACACCTGTTCCTGCAAGACAAATATTAAGTGTTTTGTTTGGAAGGCCACCTTTGGTTACTTTGTTGAAGTATTCTAAATCGAAAGGAATCTTTTCTTCAACACGATTGTAAAATTCAAAACGTGCATCTGCATCTTCTAACACATCATGTCCTATATTTGTGTCAAAAGATACAGAGAGTGCATCTTTGAGAAGTTCGGGGATTTCCCCTGTTGACCGTTGAGACTTTTTATCAATCACTTCGATTGAATCCATGACTGCAATATAGATTGCTCTATCTTTACACCATTTCTCTGTCTCATTCACCAACCATTCACTCGGTGTATCATCTGTTAATTTTGATATACCATCAACCACATACTTTGATGCTTTGAGAACATTATCGGTGAGAGAGGTGTTGTTCTCAAGGTTGATTAATAGTGCTTCGGGTGTTGGTGGTTTTACATACTCTTCAAAATAACTTTTGATTTCTGTAAAAACGGTTCTCTCGTCACTCTCTGTAAAATATTCATCCTTCAAGAATGGAAGAACTTTTCTACAAAATTCCTCATTCTTTACAAGATTTTTAATAATTGTTGTCTCTAATCTTATTTCACTCATAATAATTTAATTGTTTTACTTCTTTGTAATGGCATTATACCACATCTTAACTGTTTAAAAAACATGATTAATATCATTCTGTCATCATTTTTTAAATTTGTATCGTTTGATTTATGCCAATATGTACCCTCAAATGCACACAATCTATTAAACTTACCATGAATATCAATGTGTTTTTTAAATCGATTGTTGTGTTTTTTTAAAAATTGTTCTTCTTCATTAGTTATTGGAACACCAGTTTTAGTAATTCTATCAAAAGTATCTATTTTAAATTGAACACTGTTGTAATAATCATCATCAAAAATAAATTGATTAGTTTTTGGTGTCCATAAAGATGTTCCATAATTTACATCGGTTTCTTTATTCAAATATAGTATTGCAGTAAAGATTGAAGGGTCATAATGAATTACACCACTTCCATAATCTTGTGGTATTATTTGGAATTGTGTAATTACATCATGTTCTATATTATCTATTTCAGTAAAAGGTAAAAACAATGTCATTACCTTTTCTATTAATGTTAAATGTAGAGTAGGATTTATATGTTTTAAGTCTTCACTTCTTACGCCAGGCCAAGAATTTATTTTATCGGGACTATAGTCTAATGTTTTTGCATAGTGAATTAGACTATCGGGCTCTTGTAAGAAATTATCAACTATCGTTGTCGGTATCATCTTCTTCCGTCACTTGATTACCGTACTTGAAATATCCTTCTGCATGAATTTCAAGTTGTTTCATAACATCTTCTGTGAAGAATTTTTCGGGATTGTTATTGATAGTTTTTGCAAACTCTGTTTTACCATTTGGTAGTTCAACTCTTGTTGATGATTTTTTGAAAACACCGAATGCAAGTGCCATGTCTAATAATCCATAATACCTGTCTAATCCAGTTTCATAATTAAGTCTAACATCAACCATTCTGTTTTCTACAGTAAGTCTTGATTTTGCATTTTTACAATGAATGATATTACCAATCACTTCTGTTCCTTCTTTTTCTTTTTTCTTGGATAAGAAGATTATAGATGAAGCTGCATACTTCAATCCACTTCCACCACCCATCTCTTTCTGTGGGAACATAGAACCAATAACATCGTATGTATGATTGGTTACTACCATTGGTACTTTTGCACGACCAAGTTTCAATGTTAAAACTCTGAATGCACCTTTAGTAACTTGTGCACGAGTCATATCTCTTGTTTCTTTTCCTTCTGCAGTGTCTTCAATCTCTTTGGTAGTTGATAACATACCAAGTGAATCTAAAATAAACATCATCTTTGGTCTGTCTGCTTCATCTGTTTCAAGATACTTGTCTAGAATTTTTAATGATTGATTTCTGAATTCTTGAACAGTGACAACTGGGACAATCACTACTCTACTAGAATCGATACCACGACTCTCAATCATATCTTTAGTGATTGCACTTTCTGATTCAAAGTAAATGACTGCTGAATCGGGATTGTCTTCTAGGAATTGTTTACACAAACCGAGTGCAAAGTATGTTTTACCTGTTGCACTTTCACCTGCAAGTGCAGTGATTTTGTTTGTTGGAAGTCCACCATATATTGAACCACTTAAAAGTGCATTAAAAATATAAGAACCCGTATCAACAAAAGAATCTACGTCACCTGCTGATACTCCATCAGAAACTACTGATGCATATTCGTTTCCACTTGATTTTACTAAATCTTTAAGAAAATCTGTCATAATATATTACCTCTCTATTATTCTACATACTATTATAGTATAATTAGTGAGATTTGAAAAGGGGATTTTTTATTTCTTTTTTGTGTTTTTTAGACGTTCTTGGTCACACATTTTTTTATCAAACTTGACATGTTCTTCCATCATTGTTTTGATAGATTTAATTTGTGATTCCATCATAAAAAGGTAACAGAATCCAACAGAGAATAAAACGATATAAATCATGTCTAATACTGATATTATCATACCTTCAACTCACCTTGAATTTCAACAACACCTTGTTCTTGTAGAATTTTACGATTTTCTAAATGACCTTTTTCTATCTCTTCTTTGTTTCCACCACCGTAATCGACTGCATAATGGTCATCAATCATTCTCTGATTGATTGAAAACTTTACATCATCGTAGTTTGCAAATAACTCACCTAGTATTCTACCGAACTTTCCTTTGTCGTGAGAAACTAGAGATAAACTGTCTGCATTCTCTAATAAACCTTTTAAGTGTTTTTTTGATGCTTTACCAAATTGTTTTTCGACTAAATCTCTTGTTCTAGATTCGGGTGTGTCTATGCCCTTCATACGCACCCTCTGTTTTTTGTAGACCATTCCAAAACCTAAATCGATGTCTACATCTACTGTATCACCATCAACTACTTTTACTATTTTTACATTATATTCATACATAGAACTATTTATGCAAAGAATGAATCTAGTGATGCAACGGGTTCTACGTTCCAATCTATCAAACTTATAACTGCTTTGAGTGGTTCTATGAATGCTTTGTTGAACTGCATATCATAGTCAATGAATCGATGTAAATCCAATTCTCTTGGTAATACATTCATAAATGATATCACATTCTCATTGATTGGATTAGGAAGTGTTAAATAACTGAAGTGCACTTTTTCTCCATTCTTAATCATTTCATACCTCATGTCGAGGTTCTTGGATTTCAACAAGTGGTTGTATAGTAATGAACCTCGAACATGAATAGGTGTTCCTTTGGAATAGACTGTAGTGGGATGTGCATACTGTGGCATGTTCTTACATCCACGAGGGAATGCAACTTCTTCGGGTGGTAAGTTTCTAAATTCTTTTCGTGCAGTTTCTACGAACTCCCACACCTCTTCTTCTGTTCCCTGCATAACCACTTTAAATGCATCAGTCAATTTATTTCTGACCCACTGTGGAGTTGAAGACTTTGCAGTTTCGATACCCATCATTTTGAGTTTGGGTTCTGCAAGTCTTACACCTTCGTTGTCGTGGACGTTTAGTATGTACCGTTTCTTTGCAGTCCAAATACCACGGTCTGCAATCACCTCACGACCCATTTCCATCTTTTGTTGGAATGCATTGGTATATTCTGCAAGGTCTTTGAAACCATCTGCAAGAACTTTTTCGACCAATCCTTCTGATTTGTTTAGAAAATCAATAATCTTTGTCTTGTCGGTTTCATTCGGTAACACTTGTTGCACTAGTTTGTCCATTGTGATATAAACTGAATCGGTATCCATTGCAATCACATAATCTTCATTCTCTGTTTTAAGTGTTTTGTTTAAAAACTCATTGATGGTTTTCTCTGACCACTTGATGACTAATTGACCCGATGTGGTAATTGCTTCTGCAAGGTCAATAGAGAAAAATGCAAAGTATTGATTTGCAAGAGCTCCGTATGCAGAATTCAATGCAATCTTACGAACCTGTTGATTGTTGTATGCACGTTTGATAAGTGTATCAAGTTCTCTTCTACGTTTGACATCTTTACAAGTCTCACGTTCCTTTTGATACACAATCATTCTTTTCTTCCACATTCTTCTTTCATCATAGAACTTCTCCATGAGTTCGGGAAGGAATCCTTGTTTGTTTCGAGTGAACATTACACCGTTAGGACATACAGTGTTACCTAATTGTTTTACGTATGATAAATCATTTTCTTTGGTTAACATTCTGTCAATGGTAACATCTTGTCGATTACCTTTTACCATTTTCTCGGGACTAATATTGAATTGCATAATCAAGTGAGGATACAATGAGTTCAAGTCAAATGACACAACCCAATCATGTTTTCCAACTTGAGGTTCTTTAACATATGCACCGATGATAGGTTTCATTTTATCATTTCCACTTCTTAATCTTTGTGGTGGTGTTTGGATACCCTGTTCTTTTAAGAAGTTGTAGATGATGGTTTCCCAATACTTTACCATTCCAAAAGTATCATTATAATTACACTTTGCATTGTAAGACATTGCTTGAACCAATTCAATCAATCCTAGTTTTTCTTCCAGTTGTTCGACCAAGACTGCATCTTGAACATTGTATTCTAAAAATTTTGCATAGTCTTGTTTATAGAGTGTATGAAGATTTCCATACTCTGAATAGTCTAATTTCTTTTTACCAAGTTCTACCTTTGCAATGTGGTCAAGTTTATATGATTCTTGATTGACAAATGTGTGTTTACGATAAAGTTCAAGATAGTCAAGAACACTCACACCATGAAGATTGAATATCATATTCTTTTGATATCCTTGAGAAACAAACTCTCTAATGTCTGACTGATTCCATGGAGATAATTTTTTATGTTCGTTTTCTCCTAGTAATCTATCAATACGATTACAAAGATAAGTGATATCAAAACTATTTACATTCCATCCTGTGATAATGTCAAAAGATTCTGTTCTCCAATATTTGATAAATTTTTGTAGAAGTTCAACCTCATTATTACACTCATGATACACATAATTTTTCTCATGATTCCATGGGCCTATTCCAAACACATGTGGTTCTTTACCGAAAGGTTTCATGGTGATTGCATTAACCTTTTCAGTAGATAAGAATGGGTCGGGGAATCCATCTTCACATTCACACTCAATATCAAGAGATACAACTTTGATTAGTTTTGGATTATATTGAATATCACCTACAAATTTATCTGCAATGTAAGTGTAAATGTATCTGTCGTATCCGTGTATTTCAAAACCTTCAACTGCACCATATCTCTCACGGAACTTTCTTGCACCACCCATTGAGTTGAGTTCAACAACTTCAAGTGGCCGACCATCAAGTGAACGATATGCAGTGTCACCTTTTTTAGAATTGATGAAATGTTTAGGTCGATAGTCAACAGATAGTTTGACTTGTTTATTACCTTTGTAACCTTTGACTAAAATCTTGTCGCGAGTACGACATACGTTTGTGTAGAAATCCATGTAGTTATTATACTACAAATACTATTC
>CENP01113591.1_pt1 | contig 10894 bp, 10 predicted proteins | sample 361281 | NCBI WGS metagenome assembly CENP01 (sample SAMEA2591122, study PRJEB7988) | marine metagenome | biome: marine biome (ENVO:00000447); feature: deep chlorophyll maximum layer (ENVO:xxxxxxxx); material: saline water (ENVO:00002010), including plankton (ENVO:xxxxxxxx) | depth 70 m
TATTGATGAAATTATAGAAAAATTAAGAACAGGTATTTCTAATTATATAAAGTCTTAAATGCGCATCGGAGTTCCTAAAGAAATCAAGCAGCAAGAGCATCGAATTGGCTTAACACCTGAGAGCGTGAAAACTTTAACTAATAAGGGTCATCAAGTTTTAGTTGAAAATAATGGTGGTTTTGAAGCAGGATTTTCAAACGATGACTATATAAATGCCGGAGCTAAAATAGAAAATAATGCATCAGAAATTTTTAAAAATTCAGATTTAATTGTTAAAGTAAAAGAACCTCAAAAAAAAGAAGTAGATATGATTAGAGAAAATCAAATAATTTATACATATTTTCATCTTGCAGCAGCCAAGAATCTAACAGAAGGTCTCATTAAATCTAAATCAATATGTATAGCTTATGAAACGGTCACTGATGAGAAGGGTAAACTTCCACTTTTAGCACCAATGAGCGCTGTAGCAGGGAGAATGTCTATTCAGGCCGGAGCACACTCGCTAGAAAAAAATCAAAAAGGCAGAGGTTTACTTTTAGGCGGTGCTCCTGGAGTTGATTCAGCAAATGTTGTTATTTTAGGAGGTGGAGTGGTAGGTGAAAACGCTGCTTTAATCGCAACCGGGATGAGAGCTAAGGTTTTTATAGTAGATAAATCGTCTATAAGACTTAAAGAGTTATCTCAAATGTTTGGTGACAAAATTAATCCAATTTTAAGCGATGAAGCAGATCTAAATAATCTTGTAAAAGACTGTGATCTTTTGATAGGAGGAGTTTTAATACCTGGCGCTGAAGCGCCCAAATTAGTTACTAAAAACATGATAAAACTCATGAAAAGAGGATCTGTAGTAGTCGATGTTGCTATTGATCAAGGGGGGTGTGTTGAGACTAGTAAGCCAACTACTCATGACAATCCCACTTATATCGTTGATGATGTTGTTCACTACTGTGTAGCAAATATGCCTGGAGGAGTTCCACGAACCTCCACTATGGCCCTAAACAATGCAACTCTACCCTTGTTAATCAAAATTGCTGATCAAGGATATGAAAAAACTTTAAAAAATAGCAATAATTATTTAGCTGGCTTAAATGTTCATAAAGGCTCTATAACATATAAAGGCGTTGCAGATGCTTTCGGACTAAAATATATACCTCCTGAAAAAGTTATAAAAAATTAAACTTTACTATGAATTTTTCTTTAGAAATAACGATGAAAACAGATTTATCAACTTTGCCTAAAGTTAAAGACGTTTATGTAACTATGTTACCAGGTAATAATTTTAAAGATGTAGCTAACAAAGCTAAAGAACTAGTCCAATCCGGGTTTAACGCAGTTCCTCATTTTCCTGCAAGATCAATTAAAAATCTTAATGAACTTAAAGAGTACGTAAGTATGTGTAAGGATTTTGGCGTAAAACAAGCACTAGTGATCGGGGGGAGCGCTGATCCTGTTGGCAACTACCATTGCTCTTTACAGTTGTTAGAAACAGGTTTGTTCAAGGGCATGAAGATAGGAATCGCTGGACATCCTGAGGGGTCCCCTGATATATCCGATTCTAGTTTAGAAAAAGCTATGGAAGATAAAAAACCTTTTGCAGATTACATAGTGACTCAGTGGCTCTTAAATCCAGAACCAATAACAAAATTTATATCTAAACAAAATTTACCGGTTCATGTCGGAATAACGGGACCTTTAAAACTAACTAGTTTAATAAAATTTGCGAATATTGTTGGAGCAAAAAATTCACTAAATTTTTTAAAATCCAATGCTTCAAAAGCTTTAGATTTATTAAAACCATCAGATCCTAACGATTTAATATCAAAACTAAAAAGTTCAACGGGTAATTTTCACATTTATACTTTTGGTGGTTTAAAAGAAACAAATGAATGGTTAACAAAAAACAAATATGCCTAAAAAAATACCAAATTCCTATAAGGTTGAAAAAGTAAATTATGACAAACTAAAACACGAAACTTCAGTAGATCAATCTGATCGGCATGTTCCATATAATTTAAGACAAAGCGGACCAACTAAAGTTGAAATGTTGATTTCAACTAGAGTAAGGAAATCACCATATTGGCATTTATCAATGAAAGCTGGTTGCTGGAGAGCCACGGTTTATAATCGAGTTTATCATCCTAGAGGTTACGTAAGACCTGAAAAAGGGGGAGCGATGGTTGAATATAAGGCTATAAAAAATCACGTTACAATGTGGAATGTTGCTGTTGAAAGGCAAATTAGAGTTAAAGGTCCAGACGCAGAAAAATTTGTTGATTATGTAATCACTCGTGATGCTACAAAAATTTCAACGATGAGAGGTCGGTATGTTATTCTTTGTAATTATAAAGGCGGAGTCCTTAATGATCCAGTTTTATTAAGAGTGGAAGATGATGAATTTTGGTTCAGTTTATCTGACTCAGATATCGGTTTGTATCTTCAAGGCGTTAACGCTGATAAAAGATTTAATGTTGAAATAGATGAAATAGATGCTTGTCCAGTTCAAATTCAAGGACCAAAATCTAAAGCTTTAATGAAAGATTTAGTTGGCAATCAAATAGATATGGACAACATCCCTTTCTATGGTCTAGCTAAGGCTAAAATTGGTGGTAGAGAATGTGTAATTTCGCAATCAGGGTTTTCTGGAGAGGCTGGTTACGAAATTTATTTAAGAAACGCTACTTTATATGCGGAGGACATGTGGAACGCAGTATTAAAAGCGGGAAAAAAACATAAATTAATGGTTATAGCTCCTGCTCACCATAGAAGAATCCAAGCAGGAATATTATCTTGGGGCCAAGACTTAGATAATGAACACAACCCTTTTCAATGTAATTTAGGATATCAAGTTTCTTTGTCAGGTAAAGGAGAGTGGAATAAACAAACAGATTATGTAGGTAAAGAGGCATTAGAAAAAATGAAAGCTCAGATTAAAAATGGAGAAAGGCCTTATAAACTTCAGCTTGTGGGTTTAGAACTTGGGGGAAAACCTGTAGAGGATTATGCAAATGATTTTTGGTTAATATCAAATGATAAAGGCGGTAAACCTATAGGGTTTATCACATCTCCATGGTATCACCCAGAAAAGAGAACAAATATTGCAATGGGTTATGTTCCATACGAAGGAAATCTAAATAGTAATGGTTTCCCAACAGGTAACTTTGGAAAAAAGTACAAAGTACATTTGCCAAAAAAATACTCTTCAAAGCCTGTTAATGCCACTGTAGTACCACTTCCTTTTACAGAGTCTGTTAACGCTAATACGCGAGAAGTAAAATAGTTGCAAAACCCATTTTGACCAAAAAAATAAGATTAAATTCTTAAATTACCCATTGTGATCTATCTTTCACTTTCCAAATATATAATTTTTTGGTCTAATTGACCTAGTATGAGCGCTAGACCTAAAGAGGAAGAACATTCTAAAAAAGATTTTGTCGAAGAAGTAATAGCACCTACATCTCGATCAGTAAAAGTTAATCTTACAGATTTAGTAAAAAGACTTAAGAAAGAAAAGAAGATAGAAAGAAATAATAATATACTTATCTCAGTAGTAGCAGTGTCCGCAGTAGCTGTACTTGGAATTATACTCACTTTATAAAGTAAAAGTCCTTATTTTATCTCAACAAAGCTTTAAGAATTATAAGAAAAAAGTTACTAAAAATTTCAATAGTATTTTCTGCAACTTCATCATTCTTTACAACATTTGAGTGATAAATTTTTTTATTATCAAAATAATATCTTTTTGTTTCTTGATCTTTTTTAATTATTTTCATTTTGAATAATTTTTCTAATTTTCTAATGCAAGTTGCTCTTGGTATACCCGTAACATCTGAGATAGATGTCGCGCTAACAGAACCTAGTTTTATATTGTCACTAATTCCTTTTTCAGAATTTAAATTTGACTGTATTAAACATTGCATAGAGATTAATAAAAGTTCGAGGTCATTTAATCTATTCTGCCACATTTTTAGATACTTAAGCTGTGTATTTAAATAATGAAACCAGTAAAACGAATAATTTTTTTTAAGCTCATCGGTAATTTTTTCCCTTGAAAAATTAATATCTAGATGAACGCTTATCACTTGTATTAATTTTGAAATTTGCTTTAATTCGTCAGAAACAATTTTATTATAACTCTCTTTATGCTTATCTTCAGGAGTCCAAGAAAGATAAATTTTATCTTTGCCCAACATTTTATTCTTAATAAGATTGTTAATTTTTCTTCTAGTAGTCTCTTTAGGTAATCCAGTTTCTTTAGCAATACTAATTATCTTGAAATTCTTCTGTTTAATTTTACTATGATTGTTCCAAAAATTTTCAAACGATATATCAGTACTTAAGTCATTATCTCTTAATCTCAATGTATCTTGGTGAAGATTTTTTGCGAAAAACAAAACTATATTAGCGGCATCAAGATCTTTATTATATCTATTATAAATACCCGATAAAAATTCACTTTGAACATTCATAAACTCACCTATAATTTTTCTGTAATTATTTTTGTAAACTTTTTGTATTTCTGACACATCAAGACTTTCAGGTGACATAATTTAATTTACTCCAAAGTTCATTTTGGGTTAGTTAAAACTTAATTGTATTTTATGTCAATATATAAAAAAAAATAATAAAAAATTTTGATATTGTTTTATATAGGTTTTGTCTTTATTTGATCTCTTGTAGATCAGAAATCATCATTTCTTTTACTAAATCTTTAAATTTTATACTTGGTTTCCATTTTAATTCTCGTCTAGCTTTTGAAGCGTCACCTCTTAACTCATGCACATCTGTTGGTCGGAAATAAACAGGGTCCACTTTTAAAAGGACATTTCCATTTTTTTTATTATATCCGACCTCTTTTAATCCTTTACCTTTCCATCCAATTTTTATATCAACATATTTAAACGCTTCTTCAACAAATTCTTTCACTGTATAACTTTTACCAGTCGCGATAACATAATCAGAGGGTTTTTTTGCTCTTAACATTAACCACATACTCCTAACATAATCTTTTGCAGAGCCCCAATCCCTTTTTGCATTTAAATTTCCTAAAGTAAAAAATTTTCTTTTATTTCTGTAAATTTCTGCAACTGCTCTTGTTATTTTTCTAGAGACAAAAGTTTCACCTCTTCTAGGACCTTCATGATTAAAAAGTATCCCATTAACAGCAAAAATTTTGTAAGCTTCACGATAATTTACTGTCGTCCAATAAGCATAAAGTTTTGAAATAGCGTAAGGACTTCTTGGTCTAAATGGAGTTTTTTCATTTTGAGGTATATCCGTATTTCCAAATATCTCAGAAGTAGAAGCCTGATAAAATTTTGTTTTTTTTTGTAATTTTAAAATTCTTATTGCTTCCAATATCCTTAAGGTACCTAGAGCATCTGAATTTGCAGAATATTCTGGTATTTCAAAACTCGTATGTACATGTGACTGTGCACCTAAATTATAGATTTCGTCAGGTTTTGTAGCTTGTATTATTCTTAACAAATTACTTGAGTCGGTTAAATCGCCGTAGTAGGGAACAAAATTTCTTGCTTGTTTAATATCATTATAAACATGATCAATTCTTTTTGTATTAAAGCTTGAAGATCTTCTTTTTACTCCTATAACTTTATAATTTTTTTTTAGTAGAAAATCCATAAGATAAGAACCATCTTGTCCAGTTACTCCGGTTATTAGTGCAGTTTTTTTTGTCATACGTTTTTAATATTCAATAATTTGTTTGTTAAAAATTTGACTGTTTTTTGATCAATTTTTTTAGTTTGTAAACCAATAAAAAAGCCTCTTTTATCGATTTCATCTGCATTTTTAAAATACTCATTTTTCTTTTTAAGCTTATATAATTTCGCAACCGGTTGATTTAAAAAATTACCACTTATTATTGGTCTTGTCTCTATACCATTTTTATTTAAATATTTTAAATATCTCTTCTTCTTAAAAAGAAATTTTTTATTAATAAGCATTGGTAAACCAAACCAACTTGGAGTAACTTTTTTCGTAGGATTTAAAAAATCTATCTGATTAGACCATTTTTCAGATTTTCTAACAGAGTTGATTATCTTACTTCTATTTTTAGCTCGTATTTTTATCATTTTACTTAACCTTTTAAACTGATTTAGACCAATTGCGGCTGTAATATCCAAAGGCCTTAAATTAAATCCTGAATTTATAAAGTTAAAACTATTTTTTTTATTCTTATTTAACCCTCTGTCCCATCCATGTGCACGTAGACTATGTATTATTTTGTAATCATTTAAATCGTTACAAACTATCATTCCCCCTTCACCAGAGGAGATTTGATGAGAAACAAAAAAAGAAAATGTGCCAAATCTGCCAAAGTTACCAAGATATCTTCCTCCATATTTAGATCCCAAAGATTCACATGTATCTTCTATAAGTATCAACTTTTTCTTTTTTACAATTTTTTTTAACTCTTTCATATTTGCAGAATTTCCTAAGACATGAACCGCTAAGATTACTTTAGTTTTATTTGTAATCTTTCTTTTTAAATCCTCTAAATTGATATTGAAGTTTTCTAAATCTACATCTACAAATTTTGGTTTAAGACCTGCTTGAATAATTGGCCACAAGGATGTTGACCAACATATCGCTGGGATTAAACATTCGCTATTTGACTTGATCTTATTTTTTAATTTTGGATTTATTAAAGCAAAAAAAGCCAACAAGTTAGCTGAGGACCCTGAATTAACCATTAAAGCATACTTAACACCTAAATACTTTGCAAATTTTTTTTCAAAATTCTCTGTAACTTTATTCATTGTAATTTTACCAGAGGATAAAACTCTACGACCAGCACTTAAGTCGCTCTTAGAAAAAGGATTTTCTATTAAAGGATATTTGAATTTAAATTTCATTTTTTATTTATTATTGGAAAATTCTCTTAAATCGGAATCGACCATATCTTCAACTAAAGTATCAAAATTTATTTTTGGACTCCACTTTAAAATTTTTTTGGCTTTCGAAGCATCTGCAGCCCTACAAGAATGATCTTGTTTTCTTTTGAGCTTTTTGTCAGAAACAACGTAATCCTTATAGTTTAAACCAACACATTTGAATGCTTTTTTTGCAAAGTCTTCAACAGTTTTGACTACTCCAGTTCCAATGACATAATCATCAGGCTTCTTTTCTTGATTTATCAACCACATGGCTCGAACATAATCTTTTGCATGACCCCAATCTCTCTTTGATTGCAAATTACCTAATTTAACTTTCTTTTGTAAACCGTTTTTAATTCTTGCGACGGAATATGAAATTTTTCTAGTTACAAATCTTAAATCTCTTCTTGGAGACTCATGGTTAAATAAAATACCATTTGAGGCTGATAAATTAGAATAATCTCTATAATTTTTTAATAATCTAAAACTTGCAATTTTTGTAATTGAATATGCTGAGTAGGGTGAAAATAAAGTATTTTCATTTATTTTTTTATTATTTATATTACCGAACATTTCTGACGATCCAGCTAAAAAAAATTTTATTTTTTTATTTACATTATTAGTGGCAGATAAAATAAATTTTGTAGAATTAAAATTAGTATTTAAAGTATATATTTGATTGTCAAAGGAATGGCCGTCATACGCTTGAGCTGCTAAGTGATAAATTTCATCAGGTTTTATTTTATTTAAAATTTTTTTTATTTCACTTTCTTGAAAAAGAGATTTTTTATAAATCTTAATGTCGTTTAAACAATTTTTTAATCGCCAGGTTTTTGTCTTATCTTGAAAAGAAAAACTTGGCCTCACTATACCAACGACTTTATAGTTTTTCTTTAATAGTAGTTCCGCTAAATACGAACCATCTTGACCAGTTATACCTGTGATAAGTGCAATTTTTGACATATATAAATATTCTGTATAAATATTGATCACATATTACAAATTAATTTTGATGCAATCAAAAGATAAAAGCATTACTAATCTGAAAAAGTGTAAAATTTGTGGCAACACTAATCTTAAAAAAGTTTTACAATTAAATGAACAATATATTTCTGCCACTTTTGTAAAATCTAATGCAAACAATAAATTAACAGAGATAAAAACACCATTAACTTTAGTTTTATGCAGCAAAGACGACAATCAAAATAATTGTGGATTATTACAACTTTATGAAATTACTGAGCCAGACTTATTATACAGAGAATATTTTTACAGATCAGCAACAAGTGACACAATGAGAAAAGATTTAAAAAATGTAGTGGACACTGTAATAAGTATAGCCAAACCTGAAAACAATGATGTTATTGTTGATATAGGTTCTAATGATTGTACTTTACTTAACCTTTATGAGGAAAACTTTAGTTTAGTTGGATTTGAACCAGCTAGAAATATTAAATTTATAGATGAAGGTAAAAAAATAAAAATTTTTCCTAACTATTTTAATTCTAATGATTATCTAAAAAACTTTAAAAAAAAGGCTAAAGTCATAACTTCTTGTGCTATGTTTTATGATTTATCAGAGCCTATTCAGTTTGTGAAAAATATAGAGGAGATTCTCGATGATAATGGCGTCTGGTGTGTTCAAATAAGCTATTTAGTTTCAATGTTAAAATATAATAATTTTTATGACATATGTCATGAACACTTATCCTATTACTCCATAGAGTCTTTTGAGAGACTAATTAAAAAGAATAAATTAAAATTATTTTATGCACAAACAAATGCCGTAAATGGAGGTAGTGTAAGACTTTTTGTATGTAAAAATAGTTGCAATATTTACGACTTATTAAAATATAGCTCAGAGCTTAGTGAGCTTAAAAAGGAAGAGAGAAAATATAATCTTAATGATGAAAAAACATATGCAGAATTCGAAAAAAGTATATCTCAGATTAAAAATAAAACTAATATGTTTGTAGATAAAATAAATAACTCCAATCAAAAAGTTTTGGCACTTGGCGCTAGTACCAAAGGAAATGTACTTCTACAACATTTCGGTTTAGACAAAAAAAAGATACCTTTTATAAGTGAAAAAAATCCAGAAAAAGTTGGCCTCAAATGTTTAGGGTCGGATATAGAATTAATATCGGAAGAAAAAGCAAGGTCACTTAATCCAAAAGCCTTTATTGTTCTTCCATGGAATTTCAAAGATGAAATAGTCAAACGAGAAAACGAATATATAAATAATGGTGGAGAGTTAATGTTTCCTATGCCTTATCCTCATGTAATAAATAAAAAAGGTGAAACAAAACTGTAAATTTTAAAGTTATGTATTTAAAAAAAATTTGGAAAAAAATTACAAATAAAAAAGATTACCAAGAATTAAAAGACATAGAAAAAATCAATAAAAGTTCTAATGAATTTAAGAGGAAATATGAACCGCTTTTAAATGAAATTCAAAAAAAAATTGAGATAAAAAAAGAAATATCTTTTAAGCACTCTGGACATTCTGGTGACATAATCAATGCCCTACCTGTAATTAAAAATTTATCAAAAACACACAAGTGTAATTTATTTATTAATATTAATAAATCTTTAGATACAATTTATACAAAACATCCTGCAGAAAAAGTTTATGTTAATGATAAAATTTTTAAGATGTTAGTCCCCTTACTTAAATCACAAAGTTATATAAACAAAGTCGAAAAATTTGAATCACAAGATATTGATATAGATCTGGATATTTTTAGAGAACTTCCAATCAATATTTCCTTTGATAACTTAAGGTATTCCTATCAAATAACTGGCATTCAACCTGATATTGAAAAGCCTTATTTAAGCGCAGGAATGCATAAGGAAATAAAAAATAAAATTATTATTCAAAGGACTTTTAGGTACAGAAATCAATTTATAAATTATAAATTTTTAAATTCTTACAATGATATATTTTTTGTTGGAACATCTAGTGAATATGAAGATTTAAAGAGAGAAGTTAAAAACTTAAATTATTATGAATGTAAAGATTTTTTAGAAATGGCAGAAATTATTAATTCAAGTAAATTTTTTATTGGAAATTCTTCGGTTGGCTTCCCAATAGCTGAAGCTCTCAAAGTCCCTAGATTATTAGAATCATGCCCATATTTTCCGGCAGCACAACCTCACGGAAAGGATGCATATGACTTTTATTACCAGATACATTTTGAAAAATTTTTTAAGATTCTAAATGCTAAATAAAATTAAAAATAATTTTCGACTACTGTATAAAACTTTGGTTTATAAATTTTTTTTTATTATATATAAAAAAATAATTAGAAAAATACACTTTAATGATAGTAAAAAAGTAGAAATAAAAAAGATTTCTTTTGAAGGTTTGATAAAATATAATCTTTTTAAAATTAAAGACTGCAGACTTTACACAGATACAATACATGATGCAGCTTTTATAGTTGATAATCAAATCTTAGAGGGACCATCATTTCAATTGAGGAATAATAGAAATGTAAGTTCTGATGAAAATATAGTATTTGCTATAGGCACACCTAGATTAAAAAAAAATTTTAAAGGAAATGTTTTATCACTGCTTACAGGTGGAGGAGGAAATGAAAATTACTGGCATTGGCTATTTGATGTTTTACCAAGAATGTGGATTGCTGAAAAAGAAATTGATTTAAAAAATATAAATTATTTTTTATTTCCAGATTTAAAAAAAAAATTTCAAATTGAAACAATTAAAGCACTTAAAATTCCGCTTGCCAAATGTATTTCTAGTAAAAAGTATAAACATATTTTTGCAGAAAATTTTTTTACAGTAGATCATCCGTATAACTTTCTTAACGAGCCTCTTAAAGATTCTTTGAATATTCCAACATGGATATGCTCAAGTTTAAAAAAAAAATTTCTTACAAACAATACAAAATCTAAATTAGATTTTCCTAAGAAATTTTATATTGATAGATCAGACTCAAAATCTGGTCATAGAAATAAAAGAATAATTTTGAATGAAC
>CENP01053956.1_pt1 | contig 10878 bp, 20 predicted proteins | sample 361281 | NCBI WGS metagenome assembly CENP01 (sample SAMEA2591122, study PRJEB7988) | marine metagenome | biome: marine biome (ENVO:00000447); feature: deep chlorophyll maximum layer (ENVO:xxxxxxxx); material: saline water (ENVO:00002010), including plankton (ENVO:xxxxxxxx) | depth 70 m
AACTTTGTCAGAGTGGGATCACTTTGTACAAGACGAAGCTCTTTCGAGAGGGGTTAACGTAAATGATGCTGACGCTATGGAGACTCTAGACGAGATTCTCCAAATGGAAGCTCAAGACCACAAAGACCACCTCGAAGCTGAAGCTTACGAAGACTCAATAGGCCACTAACAATGGCCTTCCTTGATTCCTATCAGGAGACAAGGCTAGACGAGATAGAGGAGGAACTCTTTATAGAGTCTCCTCTAGCTCCTAACCTTAGACTCAAAGCTTACGAACTTTTACTAATCGAACTTTATTCTTAATTGCTATGAAATTTACTATCGGTTATCTGACATTTATGTCAGTTATCTTGTTATTAGTTGGTACATGGGGAGCCCATCAAAGGGACGCTATGACCAACTACTCAACAATTAATTGGGAGATGACCAAGCCATGACTTACAACGGTTGGGCTAACTACGAGACTTGGAATGTCGCCTTATGGATGGACAATGACGAGATCTCGTACGAATTGGCTAGAAGTTCCAAAAACTTCTCAGAATATCGCAAGAAACAAAACTTGCGAGCCGAGCCACTCACGGGAGACAATGTAAGCCTTTTTGATGATAACCTCAACATCAAAGAGCTAAACGAAAAAATCAAGGAGCTGGGAGCCTAGCTCCCCTCCTCTTTCACTCTTATTGCTATGTTAAAACTTAAAATTAAAACCGATAACCAGGCATTTAGTTGCCAGGAAGGAACCGAGGTCGCCAGGATATTACGCCTCCTGGCTGATCGCTTGGAATACCAGGACAAATTTCAGGAAAGCCAGCTACCTTTGAGAGATCTTAACGGGAACACGGTTGGATACTACCAGACTTGGACAGACCAGGGCGAAAGCCAGGGTGCGGTGATCAGTTCACCTTACCAGGAGTGGAGGGCTTAGTCCCTCCCTTTTTTTTACCAGGGTATAACCAGGACAAGACCAGGTAAACTCCAGGTAAGCTTATAAACTGAATGAATTTTTCAGCTGGGCAGCAAAACTGAATGCAAAAATCAAGTCATATAAACTGAATGTAAAAAATTGAATGCGATTTTCAGCTGGCTTTGTCAACTGAATGTAAAAACTGAATGAAAAATTGAATGGTTATTCCTTGCTTTCGATCTGAATATTTAAACTCGGAGGCATATTTACATTTACCGCTTCTTGAGTCTCACCGTTTGCACGTCCCAAAGAATCTAAAATCATATGTGCTGTCTGTAATTGTCCCTTTTTTAATGCTGCATTGAACAATCTTTGTCTCATACTATGCAAACGAGAAAGTATGTCTACACGATCTCGTTCTAAATCCGTTGAGTTCCATGCGGTTACGGTTTTCCAATCTGCCCAAGCTGTTTTTTCGGAGATACTTTCTCTTTGTGCGTGTTGTAAAACTAATTGTCTAGTGGAAAGACCGTCTAATTGTTTTGTGTAGAGTCTTTGACACCGTTGTTCAATATGACTTTTTGGATTACGTTTTCCATAGATATTTTTAATAGACTCCATACTATTTTTTGAAACCATTTCCAATAAAAAAGAGGTATTAACTTAATAATACCTCGTAAGTCTTGTTATGTGAAAAGAAATTAAGTAACTTTCTCCATTTGTGCTATAAATCTTTGTTCGTTAAAATCCCAAATTTCGCCTAATTTCATATCTTCTAAAAGATAATCTTTAATTTGATTAAGGATTGCATAACCCAAAGACCTTTCATGGTTGATATGTTCACAAGATTGATAATCATAATTATTGACTATCCCAACTAAATAACCGCTTTCTTTTTTGTCGATCCAATAAACAACAGAGTTAGAAAGTCTGTAAATGTAAGAATCTCTAAACATATCGGTTGGATTAGAATACCTAGCATTTAGTGAGTTTTTGTTTTCTGTTAACAAAGTATTAAAAACTAATTCATATAAATCATTATGAGAATTTTTCAAAGATCTTTCAAAAAGTTCATTAATATACTTTTCAAAATCAGCATGAAGTCTCAAAGGATCTTTACAATCAGTTCTAGTTTTGTAATAGGATTCTTTATAACAAATTCTCATAGCTCTTTTATAAGCTTGAGCTTTTGAGGGATCGTCCCAAGATTTACCACTTTTAATAAACCAATAAGTAGACAATGCGTTGAGAGTATCGTCCGAACATAGATAAGCTGACATTTTAGTAACCTCCTCTATTTCTTGCTTGCATTGCTTGAGTTTGTTTTAAAGAAGGACGAGAAGAATTTTTCTTTTTCTTTTCATCAAATTTTTTGAACTCAGCTTTTACATCATCAATAGAATTGATGGAAGTTTTAGAAAGATCAACGGAATGAGAGTTGCCGTTAAGATCTGTGATTTCCCAAATAGGCATAGCGATAAAAGTAAACTACTCTTATATTATAGCAGTTATTTCTTAGTATTAGCAATAATTTTAGAAAATTTTATTGATTTTCCTTCATTTGAAGCTTGCTTGAAAATATCTAATAATTTAATTAATCTTTGTTTTCTTTTTATAGAATATTGTGAATGTTTTATGAAAGAAACAATAGTAGCTAATAAAAACCATTGATCGCTGAATGAAAGATCAATTTGATTTGGATTTGGTTGATCTTGTTCATTTTGATTTCTCAATAATAAATCTTTAATTCTACCCATAATTGAATGTTGCATTAACTATAAATATGCTAGTATATTAATGTAGTAAATGTCTAGTGCCTATGGTAAATTCAAGACGTTCCAATAGTATAAGGTCAGATGATCTTGAAAGGTTGAAACGTCTCTTAGATTTAGGAATAACACCAAAAGGTGTTCGTGCTTATGCTCAAAGTACATTTAATGTATCAAGACAACAAGCACACCGAGATACCGTTAAAGCAATGGTTGATCGTTCCAAAGATAAAAGGGTTAAACCTTCAAACAATGACCATAAGAAAATGATTGCTTCGGCAATGAATCTTCTTTTTCAAAGTATGCTCAAAGCTGAAACAGATAATGACCCTAGTGCATTAGCTAGATTAAGCAAAGAGATACGAGAGCTATCAAAGCTCATTCCTGATTTTTCTGCTTCAACTGATCCTGAATGGGATGATGAAGAATACACAAGTTTTGAAAAATCTGTCTCATAAAATTATTATTTTTTTCTCACAAAACGCTATGACAACATCAAAAAGACAAACAGTCAATCTCGAAAACGATCCACTATATAAGGATAAAAAGGATTGGTCACAAAGATTTAAAAATCTAATTGGTAAAAGAATCGTTAGTGTTCGTTACCTTACTAAAGAAGAAACAGATGCAAGCGGTTGGTATTCCGCACCAATCGTAATTGAATTGGAAGATGGACAAGCATTAATTCCTCAACAAGATGACGAAGGAAATGATGGAGGTGCATTATGGATTGCAAATTCAAAATGTTTAGATGACCTTATTCCCGTAATTAGAGGTTAATTAAAATGAAAATTACAAATGATGAGCAAGCATATCTCCAAGCATTAGTTCTTGCAATTACCGCACCAAATGATGAAAAATCTTTAGAGTGTCAAAAAATTGCAGCATCTATTGAACCTCGTTTAACCGAGAAACAAATAGATTTATGCAAAAAAGGTATAGAAGTTTGCATGGAGTTATTATGAAGCTTGAAAAAATTTATGAAGAACTTAATTCTTTCATAGAAAAAGAAGAAGAACTTATTTCTAGTTGGCCTTGTGATTCTGAATATAACGTTCCAACATGGGATAAAATTTATGATGCTTTAGAAATTCTTGATTCGATAATTAATTACGAACCAAGTGATGAAGAATTAGAAGCATACAATAATTCTTATTCTGACCCACCTCATGTTGTAAATCAAAAAATGTTGGAAATGAAAAGTGAATCACATGGTAGGAGGTTTGTATGAAACTGAAAGAGTATCAACAAAAAAGGGCATCACTTGATGATGCCTACCTACTAGGTGATATTTCATTATCTGATTATGCTAGAGATTCTATAAATCTTGACTTCAAATATAATCAATTTATGTATGAAGATGAGAATTATAAACAATACAAAGAAATCACTTCCCCAAATCGTAATGGTTTGGAGGAGGTTATTTTCGTTCCAATGAAGAAAAACTCTAAGTGTAGGAGAAATGGAAAATTAATTAAATGTCCTAAATGTGGTAAAACTCAAAAAGTTTATCATCTTGCATGGTCAGCTTTAAATTGTCAAAGTTGTTCATGGATGTCTAACAAAATGGATTGGCTTATCGAAAGAGGTACACATGAAAAGTGAACATTAAGATTTCCAGCTGAACAAAAATTATCCAGGTTTTTTCCAGGTAAAATTTGCCTGGACAATTTCCTGGTGTTTTTTATTTTAATTTATTATATTTTTCAATTCTTTCTTCAAATTTTGACATTGCCCATGATAATTCATATTCATTCATCATTCTTACTTGAATGGCTCCTTCGTCTTTTGCAATTATGATTGCAGCTTGCTTTGCTTGAATGCCCGTTAAGTGTTTTAATCCTAAATTATATGCTCCGAGCTGGCAAAAATAATCTTCCAGATACTTATCAGGTTTGTCTTTACTCGAACCAGTTGTCTTAAAGTCAGTGATAGTAAGCTTTCCGTCTACATCAAGTAAACAATCTGCCGTACCAGCAAACCCTAATGGGTGATAAATACTAAATTCTATACTATGAATGGAAGTTATTGATCCTCCATCAATCCAATTTGCCAGACCTCTGGCGTGCGGTTCTGCCAACCAATGTACTTTAGGGGCCGTTCCCTTCGCTTTTTTGATTGCCCACTCCGTAATGCTTTTCGGAGATCTCGCCAATCCGTCTTCGTAAGTTTTCCAAGAATTTCGTTCATTGCAAGTGTTCCTGATAAGTTTTGATGCTGTTTTTAAAATATATTCACAATGTGAATGGGCTTTTGTTCCTCTGTTTGCTGCTTGCTTTCTTATGCTTTCATTTCCAGGTCTTGCTAACCACTTTGCTAAAAATTCTTTATCTTCTTTTTTCTTTGTTTCATTTAAAATATGAGTTACTGAATGGTATTCTGTACCTTCTTTATCTCTATAGACTCTGAAGTTTCCTCCGTCTATTCGTTCCAATGATTTATGTCTTAGAACTGCAAGAGCGTCCTGTTTATCTACTCCATCTATTGTTAGTTGCATTTTTAAATATACTTCCCCATTATGATTCTATACTAAAATGAGCCATTTGCAACCTCCTCATCGGTAATATCTATCCATTCTCCAGATTTAAATTCAAAAATAAGTTCATGGTCTGGTTCATAATATATCTGACCTTCGTATGGGTCAGCTGGAAGTCTTACTCTAACCATATAAATCTCCTAATTCTTTTTTTACTTCTTCTGTTATTTCTGCAAATCGTTTATTCAACTCTTCATTAGCTTTACCTCTTCTTTTCCTTTTTAAAAATGCAAGTTCTGATTCAGTAGCCTCTCGCCATCTACATCTAGTTGAATTAGGTGGATCAACTATAAATTTACCCCAAACACCATTTTCATTTTGATGTAAAAGATTCATTTGTTTTGTGTGCTTCATTTTTTAACCAATATTTAATAAGTGTTTTTAATTCTTGAATGCGTTTTTTTGCTGCATCAATGCGTTCTTGTTTTTTCATAAAAAGAGTTTGGGGCTTACAGGTTGCTTTGCTTACTAGAGAGGCTATGCAGTTTTACCAACTGTGTGGTTCTTCTCCGTCCTCGATGGGAACTCATATCAGCTTTTACAATAACCCTTGGATAAACGCCAACCACGAACGTCACGAGGAGAGTAAAAGGAGCAGCAAAGTTAGGTAGCTAAACCTCTAACTACTAACCTTGCCCAAACATTACTAATCTGTCATCTCTTCCAATGGATTACCACCTACAAGTAAATTCTCTAAATAGAATCCCTCTTTCATCCTTGCATCATATGCTGCTTTTACTTCAGCTTTATGCTTTGGTGTCTGTGGCTTTGGAATTAAAACGTAACTTGTAAATTCAGATGAACCTCTTAATTCTTTTTTCTGTGTTAATTTCCAATTCCAATCTGAAAGTTGTTCATAACCTTCCTCGGCTGCATATTCAAGAAGTTGTTTTCTAATACTTACAAGATCTAATGCAAAAATCTTAATACATTGTTCTTCATAAGAATATATAGGCCAAGTCATAACTTTAGAAATAGCTTTGAATGGTCTTTCTTTTCCTATATGTTTAGGGTCTCTAGCGTCCCAATAATTGTTTTTCTGTCTTTCCCAATCTCCACCTAAAACCATAAGGATAGTATCCTCATCAGGTAGTTTAGTAAATGGAAAAGTTCTTGCAGATGAATAATCTTCATAAGAAGTCCCTGCTGGCACAGCCCATACACTGAAATAACGTAATGGCTCTTCTACGCATAGTGCAAAAGTTGTTGAAGCTTCTTTTTCTACTGTTGCTCCTAATTTATTAGGCTTGAGAAATAAATTTCCTAATTCAGATTCAGTTTTTTGTTCATTTTGAGAAAGGTCTGTGTCTAAAAGTTGCATGATTTGTGCTTTGATGTGCTTTTTGTGTGCATCGTCAATTAAGACGTAATATCAACATAAAGGGGGTTTCCTTTTACGTCAATGAATGTACAATGTGAAAACTTCTCTATTGAATGACTTATCCTAAAGAGAAGTAATCACAGTCTACCTTGCTAGTATAACACATGAGTTTGTTAACGTTTGTAAAGTCTTTACCTGCTGACTTTGTTTGTGCTCCTATTTATAAAAAAGGATCAAAATTAATATCAGGAACTCCTTCAAAAGGAAAAACTCCTCTCGAAGATAGCCACCATAGAAAATACACTCCCGCAGACGCAGCTTTAGCTATGCGTCAAAACTTTGACCTTCAAGCGATAGGTCTTTGGACAGGTATTCGTGGTAATGGTTATGTAATTTTAGATATTGATGCAGAACTAAAAATATATGAAAAATTATGGGGTGATGATCTACTCAACGCACCAAAGATTACTTCTACTAAAAAGAATGCAGCTAAGTTTGTTTTTAGAATACCTAGCGATAGATGGACAAGTTTAAGAGGTTTTGGTCTTGGTGATAGAAACTATGAAATCTTATGGGGAAGACAAGGTGTCCTTTATGGTATGTATCCTGGCCATGAGCGTACAAACACTCCCGAAGGTGAATATACATTAGTCGGTGATTTACATAACGTTCCTGACGCTCCTGAGTGGCTTATAGCTGAAATGAAGGAGAAGGAAGATACTAATATCATTAAAAAAGATATTGACTTCACAGATCGTACCCAAGATGAAATCGCACAGATCATTTCTGATTGTGTTTCAGTAATTCCTCAAAAAGGTACAGGTAGTAGAGATCATTGGGTTCGTGTAGGAATGGCGATCCATTCTGTATTACCTAATGATATGGGTTTACATTTATGGGCTTCTTGGTCTTCTGAAGATCCAGATTACGCTAAAGAATGGGAACAAGGTAATCCATGTAAAGAAGTTTTTTATTCTTTTAAATCTAAATCTAGTGGTATCGGTCTTGGTACTTTAATTTGGCTTGCAGATAGAGAAGATCCCGAAAGAAAGAGATTTACTGAAACTGTAAAAAAGATTGTTGAAGAAGCGGAAGCTCGCTTCGTACAAGAAACAAGATTATCCGTCCCAAAGTTTGAAGACTTAATCAAAGAAGCTAAAGATTTGTTGGATATAGATAATCCAGCTGAAATGAATTACAAGTTAAATGCTTTATCACTACGAGCTGGTTATCGAGATCAGCAAGGTATTGAGAAGTTATTGATAGATCAGATGAAATATGAAAATTCTTCTGAGATAATGACAATAGAATCCTTGATGAATTTGGAAGTCGAAAGAGCATTTACCGTTCCAGATATATTACCTTCACCTTTTACGGTTTTGCTTTTTGGTTCTGGAGGAGATGGTAAATCAATGTCCGCTTGGTCTCTTGCGAAACACGTTGCAACTGGTGATCCCTTTCTAGTTCGAGGCAAATATATGCCAGTACAGAAGGGTCCAGTTCTTCTTTTGAATGGTGATCAGTCAATGGTTCAGCTTAAAGAACAGTTGGAGGATATTGAATATCCAATGGACACCGATACTTACATTCTTGGAGATTGGTCGCTCCAAAACTATGCAAAGTTTATTAAGCTGATGGATGCTATAAAACCTAAATTAGTTATCATCGACTCCTTAATTGGTTGTAGTGGAGGAAAAGGTTTTGATGAAAACAAATCTGATTTTGCTACTCCTCTTTATTGGCTTACACAGAATAATGGAACTTTATGGGAACCAACCTCAATTCTAATAATTCATCACGCTAATAAAAATGGTGGATTTAGAGGTACTTCTGCCATTAGAGATGGTGTTGATGAAACATGGGCACTTAAAAAACCCGATGATAATTTAGTTGGCAGAGTTGGTAGTAACGCTCGAATTATAGAAGTTGAAAAGTCTCGTATCGGTAGGTCTGGTCTTTCCTTGATTATGAAGATGGAAGATGACCTTACATATAGTATATCTGATTTCACTCCCGAAATTGCATCCAACGATAATACACCAGCTAATATTACTGATAAAATTTTACAAAGAATAAGATCAGTACACCCCGAAACTCGTTCCAAATACGAGCTTTTATATGATCCTTTGATTGGAGGTAAAACTGGAACTATAAGAAAATCGCTCCAAAGATTAGAAAAGAGAGGTCTTATAGAATTTGTAGAAGAAGATAAAGAAGGAAAGAAATATAGAGCTATCCTCGCACGGGGGGACTCCATGAATAGTGTCCCACCTACATTAAATGATAATGATAGTAAGGATATTGGTATGGGACAAGGGGATGGGACACCAAATAACTGTCCCACTAGCGTTGATGATGGGACACTTGCTAAGTAAATAGCTTGTCCCACCCTACTTGTCCCATCGTAAATCTAGGTTATAACTAAGATTAAAGCGTTTGGGACATTTCGGACACTATCCCCCCGCGTGAGGTACATGGAAAAGACACCAAGAGAGATCATTATTGATAGATTGATTGATGAAGTTAATTTATCTATGACAAGAGATATAGTGACTGTTACTCAACACTTAAAAAAATATAGAGAGATAAGATCTGGTAAGCAAATACAACGTAAGGCAAAACGAAATGATCACAATAATAGGTGGAGAAAAACTGACACTCCTATAACATGGTAGTATAATAAAATAAACAGCTAGTTTATGACACCAGTAAAGAATCAAAAAGACTACAATAGGATATTCCGTAAAGTGCTATTTCAAGTTCTTATAGATCCTAGTCGTTCCAAGTTATTTAAAGATATTTGTGAAGAAAAAGGTGAGAAACCATCTGCTGTATTAAGAGATTTAGCTTATGAATATACAGAAAACAACTCAACAGATACTCAATATCAAGATTCATTATCTGAAGATATAGAACTTAGTAATAAAGCACAACAAAGTCGTATCGAAAATGGTTTTAACTGGACAAAAGAGTGAAACCTATAAAAATGTTAGATACCTTTGCGGGTATCGGTGGTTTTTCTTACGCTGCTCATAAACTGGTAGGAGGATTTGAAACTAAACAATTCATAGAAATAGATCCTTTCTGTCAAAAGATTTTAAACAAACACTTTCCTAACGTACCAATTCATGATGACATCAGAACCTTCTCAGCTATCTCTGGACAATATGATGTCATATGCGGAGGCTTCCCTTGCCAATCCATATCCGTGGCAGGAAATAGAGCAGGAATTACCGAGGAATCCAGATCAGGTATTTTTTACGAACTCATGCGAGTCATACGCATGGTTCGACCAAGATTCGTTGTCTTGGAAAACGTGGCAGCGATCCTTAATAACGGGTTGGACATCGTTCTCGGAGAGCTTTCCCAAGCAGGGTACGATGCAGAATGGTCAGTTATATCTGCAAGTTCATTGGGAGCCTGTCATCGAAGAAGTAGATGGTGGTGCGTTGCCTACACCAACGACTATGGATCATCTGCCTCCTCGATCAGTGGATTCGATGATAAAACAAACAACAGTTCATCGGAAAGGTCGGACGAAATTAGCCAATTTACGGGAAGCAGTAAATCCACAAACAGTAGATCTGTTCAATCATTTACAAAGCCTACCCACACCAACAGCAAGAGATTACAAAGGGAGAACATCAACGAAATGGAACGAGAAATATGGTCCCAAAGTAATTCCAGACGTCTTAACCCAGACTGGAGATCATATGTCAGTAAGCCCATACTTCCTCGAGGAAGTGATGGGTTATCCAATCGGGTGGACAGAACTAAATCATTAGGAAACTCTGTCGTACCAGCTTGTGCTGCGATACCATTAAAACGTGTACATGATCTATACCATCAATGAAAAAGAAAATACATTCTTCTAAAAAACTTGAAATTTTAAAAGAAAACAGAATACAACGTCTTGAAAAAGAACTTTTAGATGATGACCTAAAAGGATATGATCACTATGTTTTTATAAACCAAAGTAGAAGAGCACAGGTAATTACAGATGGTAAATGGGTTACAGAAAATATTAGAACCTCTGTTTTAAAACATAATTATAAGGTTCAAAACGTAACCCAAATGCTCATAAAAGATTTTACAGATGAAGAGATTAAGGAATACGAAAAAACTTTTTTATAGGGTTAGTTTTCTTTTCTCTTCTTACTTGACTAACAACAAGATTAGCTTCTAGTTCTACCAAGCGTCCCAACATCGAAGCAAGAAACATATCTTGTTCTAATTTATGTCTAACTAAATGAGTACAATATTTTTTTATATCAATAATATTATCACTTGCCATAATTTCCCTACAACGCATTTCAACATCTAACTTCATTTCTAAAGGTGCTGGCTC
>CENP01094371.1_pt1 | contig 10867 bp, 11 predicted proteins | sample 361281 | NCBI WGS metagenome assembly CENP01 (sample SAMEA2591122, study PRJEB7988) | marine metagenome | biome: marine biome (ENVO:00000447); feature: deep chlorophyll maximum layer (ENVO:xxxxxxxx); material: saline water (ENVO:00002010), including plankton (ENVO:xxxxxxxx) | depth 70 m
GTTTTGATCCCGTCATGCGCTGGTTCGAATCCAGCCACCCCAGCCAATAAAAAAGAAAATGATTAATAAACCTACAGTAGGAATTTTCTCAGGCTCAGCATCAACATCCCTTTCAGAGGAAGTTGCAAAAATACTTGGTCTCAAGCTAGGCAATATTGATCTTGGAAAGTTTTCTGATGGTGAAATCAAAGTAGAAATTCTTGAAAATGTTCGTGGCCATGAGGCATATATCATTCAATCTACATGCGCTCCAACCAATTCTAACTTAATGGAATTAATGTTAATAACTGATGCTCTAAAACGCTCTTCAGCATCCAGAATAACCGCCATCCTTCCATATTATGGTTATGCTCGTCAAGATAGAAGAGTGAGATCTGCCAGAGTTCCTATTAGTGCTAAAGTTATAGCAGACATGATGAATTCTGTTGGCGTTGATAGAGTGCTAACTGTAGATCTTCATTCAGAATCTATTCAAGGGTTCTTTGATATGCCGGCAGATAATGTCTATGCAACTAAAATTATGCATGATGATATTAAGTCAAAGTCCGCAAATGATGAAAAAATTTTAGTTGTTTCTCCAGATGTAGGTGGAGTAGTCCGCGCAAGGGCATTGGCAAAATTCTTAGATGAATCAGACCTGGCTATTATTGATAAGAGACGCGCAACAGCAAATGAATCTGAAGTAATGAATATTATTGGAGATGTCCAAGGAAAAAGCTGTATTGTTCCTGATGATATCATTGATACGGCTGGAACATTATGCAATGCAGCTCAGGCTTTGAAAGATGCAGGGGCCGCAAAAGTAAAGGCTTATATTACTCATCCGGTACTATCTGGACCTGCAATTGAAAGAATCTCAAAATCTTCAATTGACGAATTAGTTGTAACCAATTCCATATCTTTATCCCCAGAAGCAGAAAAATGCAGTAAAATACGCGTCATTTCTCTTGCCCCTACTATTGCAGAGTGCATCAGAAGATTGAACAATGAAGAGTCGCTAAGTGCTCTATTTTTGTAATAATTAAGTAAGAAGGTACGACATATGTCAAATGAAATCATTTTAAATGCAGACCTAAGAGTTAGAACTGGAACAAATAAAACTCGAGAAATTAGACGAGAAGATTCAATGGTTCCTGCAATTATTTATGGAAATGAAGAAGAGTCAAAGAATATCAAGTTAAAGCTGAATGAGCTTACAAAAGCTTCCGAAAATGAGCTTTTCTATACTCAGGTTTTAAAAATTTTACTCGAAGGCAATGAGGAGAAAGTTGTTCTCAAGGAGCTCCAGAGAGAGCCAGTAAAAGGTAAATTTCTTCATGCAGATTTTCAAAGAGTCTCAAGGAAAACAAAACTCAAGGTTGTTGTTCCATTCAGGTTTAATGGTGAAGAGGATTGTGAAGGCGTTAAAACAGATGGTGGTGTAATTGCAAAGGCAATTTCAGAGATAGAAATCGCCTGCTTGGCTGGAGATATTCCTGAAGCAATTGAAATAGATATTACCAATCTAATGCTTAATGAGGCAATCCGATTATCAGATATAACACTTCCTGAGGGAGCAGAAATTCCTGGTTTTGATGAAGAAAATGATCAAATGATTGTTTCAGTCAATCCTCCAAGAGCAGAAGAGGAAGAGCCAGAAATTATTCTTGAAGGAGAAGAAGGAGAAGTTACAGAGGGAGAAGAGTCATCTGAAGAACAAGATGCTTCTGATGATGAAACTCCTCAAGAAGCAGAATCAAGTGATTAAGACTCAAAAGATCTGTGCCTAATATCTGCATTATTGGACTAGGCAATCCTGGAAAAGAATATGATGGTACTCGCCATAATGTTGGCAAGGATTGGGTAAAAAATATTGCTACTGAATGCCATCTAAAACTTCAATCAAAGAAAAAAATTGAATCAACCGTTGCTGTATCGACTGATGAAAAAATTCTTTGGGGGTACCCTAATAAGTATGTTAATGAATCAGGTCATTCAATTAATAAAATTTTAAAGAATGATAATTTTAAGCTCGAGCAAGTATTAGTGATTCATGATGACTTAGACCTTCCTATTGGCAGCCTGAAATTAAAAATAGGTGGAGGTCACGGTGGTCATAATGGGCTGAGGAGCATCATATCTCATTCAGGAAAATCTTTTATCCGATTAAGAGTAGGAATTGGACATCCTGGTAACAAAGTAGATGTTACAAACTGGGTTTTAGGTAAATTTAAACCAACTGAAAAAGACCCAATACTTGAAAGCTTTTATAAATTTAATAATATTATTGAGCTTTTAAGCAACAATGAAATGCAGAATGCTCAACTAAAGCTTCATACTGAATAAAGATGGGATTTAAATGCGGTATTTTGGGATTGCCTAACGTAGGAAAATCAACATTATTCAATGCGCTTACAAAATCCTCTATTCCAGCTGAAAATTTTCCATTTTGTACAATTGAACCCAATCTTGGAATAGTGAATGTTCCTGATAAAAGACTAGACAGCATTAACAATATTGTAAATTCTGAAAAAGTAATTCCGACAACAATGAGCTTTGTAGATATTGCTGGGCTTGTAAGAGGAGCCTCTAAAGGCGAAGGCTTGGGAAATGCATTTCTATCTAACATTAGAGAAATGAACGCACTGCTTCATGTGGTAAGGTGCTTTCACGATGAGAATGTTGTGCATATAGATGGCGCAATCGATCCACTAAAAGATGTTGAAACCATTAATCTAGAATTAATTTTTGCTGATCTTGAGGTTTTAGAAAAAAGAGAGCAGAAGTTAGAGAAACTTATTAGGTCAGGAGATGGAGATGCAAAGAAACACAAAGCAATTATTCAATCTCTAAAAAAGATCTTGGAAAATGGAAATCTACCAAAACTTTATAATTTTGATGTTGAGGAAATAAAGTTTATTGAGGGTATGAATTTACTTTCAACCAAACCAATGGTCTTGGTTGCTAATTTATCCGATGATAATTCAAAAAATAATCTTGATGACATAGAGGCTTATGCAAAAAAGAATGGTATGAATATTATTCCAGCTATTATCAAGGTTGAGTATGAACTAGCTGTCCTTGAGGAAGAGGAGCAAGCAGAATATCTAGAGTTACTTGGAATGGATGAGCCTGTGCTAAATAAAATTATCCTTGCGGGCTATAAGCTGCTTGATCTTGAAACATTTTTTACGTCTGGGCCTAAGGAATCTAGAGCCTGGACAATCCGCAAGAATTCATTTGCCCCTCATGCTGCAGGTGTTATTCATACTGATTTTGAAAGAGGTTTTATCAAAGCTGAAGTCATTTCATATAAAGACTTTATTGACTGCAAGGGAGAGTCTGGCGCTAAGCGAGATGGCAAATTAAGACTTGAGGGAAAGGAATATTTAGTAATGGATGGAGATGTAATTCACTTCAAATTTAACGTTTGACTTCTAAAACAAGTTCTTTATCATTTCAAAACTTGGCTATGTAGCTCAGATGGTTAGAGCACAGCACTCATAACGCTGGGGTCGGTGGTTCAATTCCACCCATAGCCACCACGATTAATAAATCTTTAGGAATATACTTTACAGTAAGATAATTTAAGTTATCTGTAATTAGGCACTCTTTCTAAACTATTCTTTCTTAAAAAATATCAAAATTATTATCAAAGATACCAAGGCTAATAAAGCATCTTCACCAAGCATGCCTAAGATATCTGCAACATTTTTGTAAACATCTCCAACAAATGGAGTAGTGGGACCAAAAATAATACCTAGCAGAAGTGAGACCGCTACAAGAGGTAACAATAATTTTAATAACTTATTAAAAAAAGCAGTGAGTTTAATAAGAGAGTTATTAAGATTCATTTTTCTAAAAAGCTAGAAAGGGCCTAATGACCCTTTCTAACATAGATTAAGCAATGCTTATCTGTTAACTAAGCTATATAGAACTGCTAGTACAAGTAGCCCTACAACACCGCTAGAAGCTAATGACTCGACTAAAGCTGTAATATTTCCTATTACATCTAATCCCATCATATCGCCAAAAGCTAGGCTTCCAACAATACCAAGTCCTAAGATACCAACGATAACACTAGTTAAATTGCTAACTAGGTCGCTTAACATTCTAAATGCATTATCCATAATTTCCCCCTATGGTTTGCATGGTTAGTTAACCTATAAAACCATAAAAAGAAATCGTGGACAAGAAAAATGTATGAAAAAACATGCTAAATTTGACATTTAGCAGATTTATCTATAATTATTATAAATATTACTACTTATTAAATATAAATATTTTTTATATTGATGTATCTAAGATTCTAATACTTTTTTAGATAATTTCATTTTTCCGCGATCAAATCCAATTAATTTGACCTTGATGACATCGCCTTCACTAAGGACATCGGAAACATTCTCAACCCTCTCAGAGGAGATCTCGGACACATGAAGCAATCCATCTTTACCAGGCAAAATATTTACGAAAGCACCAAAGTCTACGATCTTAACGACCTTTCCTTCGTATACTTTATCTAGCTCTGGATCTTCTATTATGCCTTCGATTATTTCAAGTGCAGCTTTCATAATTGACTGTGTTTCACCAAATATAGTTACAACCCCATCATCATTTACATCTACAGATGCGCCTGTATCAGCTTGCATACCCTTAATAACAGCGCCACCCTTACCAATAATCTCTTTGATCTTATCTTGATGAACTGTGATCTTTTTCATCGCTGGAGTATTATCTGATAATTCTTTTGGAGCAGAAATTACATCATTCATTTTTTCTAAAATATGCATCCTTGCGTTTTTTGCTTTTTCTAGAGCAGACTCCATAATTTCACTTGTTATTCCTTGAACTTTTATATCCATTTGTAGAGCTGTAACACCTTCTTTGGTTCCAGCAACTTTAAAATCCATGTCTCCAAGATGATCTTCGTCACCAAGAATATCTGTTAAAACTGCAAAATCATTTTCTTCCTTGATGAGCCCCATCGCAATTCCAGCAACTGGGTTTGAAATAGGCACACCTGCATCCATTAATGAAAGAGAAGTTCCACATACAGAAGCCATAGAGCTGGATCCATTGGATTCAGTAATTTCCGAAACAACTCTTAGGGTGTAACCAAATTCTTCCGGGTCTGGAAGAACGGCTTTAATTGCTCTTTTTGCCAAGTTTCCATGGCCAATTTCTCTCCGCTTAGGTCCAAGTGGCATGCCAATCTCACCTACACTGTATGCAGGAAAATTATAATGAAGCATAAAAGTATTTGATTGCTCTCCATTTAACCCTTCAATTCTTTGAGCGTCTCTAGTAGAACCAAGTGTTGCTGCAACCAATGCTTGAGTTTCGCCACGAGTAAACAAAGAAGAGCCATGAACACTTGGCAGAACATCTGTTTCAACATAGATTGGTCTTACAGTATCTAAGTCTCTTCCATCAATTCTAGGCTCATTGGATAAAATACTTTTTCTTACTACGTCTTTCTCAACCAATTTAAAAGCATTCATTAATTTACCTCTTTCCATTTCATCTAGATCCTCGTGGGCTTCATTAATCTTCTCTCTGACAGTGTTTATTGCCTCTCCTCTATCAGATTTATCAGCAATCTTAAACGCGCTTGCAATTTCGTCTGTGAAAGTATCGGCGATCTTGATTTTATATTCAGCCGTTAACTCATCTTCAGAATAATCCCATGGAGTAGGATTTACTTTAGCCCTTAGGTCTGAACAAGCTTTAATAACTTTTTGCATCTCTTGATGACCATAAAGCACCGACCCTAACATGAGATCTTCACTTAACTCATTTGCTTCAGATTCGACCATCAACACAGCATCTTCAGTTCCTGCCACAACCATATCTAGCATAGATTTTTCAAGCTCTTCAGGTGAAGGGTTCAAAACATAATTGCTGTCAATGAAACCAACTCTTGCAGCCCCAAGAGGACCCTGGAATGGAACTCCTGAAATTGATAGAGACGCTGAGGCCCCAATTAAAGAAGCGATATCAGGATTGATATTTTTATCTGAAGATAAAACTGTGCAGAAAATTTGTATTTCATTTTTAAAATCTTCAGGAAACAATGGTCTTATAGGCCTATCAATCAACCTTGAAGTTAGTGTCTCCTGTTCAGTTGGCCTAGCTTCTCTCTTAAAATAACCACCTGGAATTTTTCCAGCAGCATAAAATTTTTCTTGATAGAAAACAGCCAATGGAAAGAAATCTTTCTTTGGATCTGCCTCCTTTCTGGCTACCATGGTTGTCAAGACAACTAAATTATCAATGGTAACAATAATGCTTGAAGTAGCTTGTCTAGCAATTTTGCCAGTTTCAATCTTGACAGTTTTATTTCCGTATTCGAACTCTACGGATTGAGTATTTAATTTATTTTCTTCCACGATTTTCCTTATTTATCCTCTTAATTTTAGAGATTTGATGATGTCTTGATAGCTTTCTAGATTTTTTCTCTTTAGATAAGCTAAAAGCTTTCTTCTTAGGTTAACCATTCTAATAAGACCTGTTCTTGAATGATGGTCTTTTTTATGAATTTTAAAATGAGATTGTAATTTATTTATATTTTGGGTTAGAAGAGCAATTTGCACTTCCGGTGAGCCAGTATCAGTGTCACTGTTCTGAAACTCTTTAACAATTTTATTCTTTTCTTCTTTTAATAAAGCCATGTTTATTTTCTCCTTGGATATGCACCATAATCCCTTCAAACCTCGCATATCTAAAGTTTGAGATGATGTAGCTTATTACTTATTTAGTTATTAAACAAGGTATTCATGTTTGAAGCCCGTGCTTGTATTTTTGCCAATTGCAATAAATTGATTTTTATCATCGTAAACTCTTAATAGATTAGTGTGATGAAAGTCTGTTTCTATGGATCTTCCGTGAAGAAATGCTGCACTATCTCCTTCATTTAATTGAATAAAATCTAGATCTTCAAAAGCTTTTTCTAATGATATTAACTTTTCTAAGTTTATGTCATCTATTGCGCAAGCATCAGAAAGCATAAATTTTTCCTGACTTGTTCTAATTAGTTTTGATAAATGGGCTCCGCAACCAAGTCTTAATCCCAAATCTCTGGCAATAGATCTAATATATGTACCCTTAGAGCATTGAACATCAAATGAAACTTTAGGTAAATTTATTTCAATATTTTGTATGTTCTTAATTAATATTTTTCTTGCCGCTTTTTCAACCTTAATTCCATCTCTTGCATATTTATACATAGGCTTACCTTTGTACTTCAGAGCTGAATAGCTTGGTGGCAATTGATCACTCTCGCCTAAAAAGGTTAGTAAGGCTTTTTTGGCCTCATACTCGTCTATATTTATATCTTTCAAAGATATGGCTTCACCTTCAGCATCGTCAGTATCGGTTTGAATACCTAACGTAACCTCAGCTCGATATGACTTTTCACTTTGCAAAAGGAGAGATGCAAACTTAGTAGCTCTGTTAATTGCAATAATCAGAAGCCCTGTTGCCATAGGATCTAAAGTGCCTAAATGACCTACTTTATTAAGATTAAGTTTTTTTTTTAATACTTGCACAACCCTAGATGAGCTAATACCAGGATCTTTGTTAACTAAGAGAAATCCGCTAATCACTTAATGAATTTAATAAAGCATCGATATTATTATATCTCTCAAGACTCTCATCATATTTAAATATCAGTTTTGGAACTCTTCTAATCTGCATAAATTTTGAAAGCTTGGATCTTACCATTGAAGAAAATTTTTCAAGGGATTTTTTGTCAGGTGAATCAGAAATATCTCCATTGATTATGGTATAAAAAACTTTAGCAACACCAAGATCAGATGAGCATTTAACATCAACTATATTAAGAAATTTATAGCGCGGATCATTAACTTGAGAGGAAATGATTTGAGAAATCTCTTTTTTTAAAAAATCTTCTATTTTCGGCAATCTCGAAGAAGACATGTTACGAAATAGTTTGAGCCTCTTCTTTTCTATCAAAAACTTCTACTTTATCGCCAGGTCTAATATCCTTATAATTCTTGATGCCAACTCCGCACTCGGTGCCAGATTTCACTTCTCCAATATCGTCTTTAAATCTCCTGAGTGAATCAAGTTCGCCTTGATGAATTACAACATCATCTCTAAGAACCCTTACAGGTTTGCTTTTTAAAATAGATCCCTCAACCACCATACAACCTGCTACTTGACCAAATTTAGGAGAATTAAATACTTCTAGAACCTCAGCCGTTCCTACAATCTCTTCTTTAATAATTGGATCTAGCAAGCCACTTAATCTAGCCTTAACTTCATCTATTAATTCATATATAATGCTGTGATAAGACAATGCTATTGCCTCGCCCTCAATAATTTTTTTGGCAGCATTATCTGAGCGAACATTAAAACCTAAAATAATTGATTCTGAAGCTAGAGCTAAGTTTGCATCTGATTCAGAAATTCCTCCGACACCCGAAGCAACAACTTTAATGGATGCATCGTCGTTTCCAATATCAGCTAAGGCAGCAACAATTGCTTCAGAGGTTCCAGCAACATCAGATTTCAAGATAACATTTAATATCTTTTTATCAGATTGGCCCATGGATTCAAATATATTACCAAGGCTTTCATCTCTTTGTTTTAATACTTTTCGATCTTTAAGTTTGCCCTCTCTAAATTCAGCGATTTCACGCGCCTCTTTATCATTCTTAACAACTTGGAAGGTTTCACCTGCATCAGGAACGGAGCTTAGGCCTAATATTTCTACTGCAAAAGAAGGCTCAGCAGATTTTAATTTGCAACCGTCAGAGCTAATAATAGTTTTTACTTTTCCGACTGCAGAACCACAAACAATCATATCTCCAACTTTTAAAGTGCCGTTTTGAATTAGTAATGTAGCAACAGCTCCTCTGAATTTATCTAATTCAGATTCAATAACTACTCCTTGAGCTTGTCCCTCATAGTGAGCCTTAAGCTCTAAAAGCTCAGATTCTAGAACTACGGCTTCAAGAAGCTTATCAACTCCATCACCTTTTAATGCAGAAACTGGGATCATTTGAATATTTCCACCCCAATCCTCTGGAGTTAGGTCATTTGCTGCTAAGTCACCTTTAATTCTCTCTTCATCTGCGCCCTGTAGATCCATTTTGTTGATTGCTACAACAATTGAAACACCAGCTGCTTTAGCATGATTAATAGCTTCTTCTGTTTGAGGCATAACTCCATCATTTGCAGCTACAACTAAAATTACAACATCAGTTGTATTGGCTCCTCTTGCTCTCATAGAGGAAAATGCTGCATGGCCAGGAGTATCTATAAAGGTAATCACGGAGTCGCCAACCGGAACTTGATATGCCCCAATATGCTGGGTAATTCCCCCAGCTTCTCCATCAACTACTTTAGTCTTACGTATAAAATCAAGCAAGGTTGTCTTACCATGATCAACATGTCCCATGACTGTTACAACTGGTGCTCTAGTCTTGGGATCATCTATATAATTTATGTTACCAATGATTTCATCTTCTACTGATGAATCAGTTAAAGCAATTCCATTGTGGCCTAATTCTTCAGCAACCAAGATGCCTGTTTCCTGATCTATTGAATCATTGATTGATGCCGCAACCCCCATACTCATCAAGACTTTGACAACTTCACCACCCTTGATAAACATTAGCTTGGCCAACTCGCCAACCTGGATCATTTCTGGAACTTCTACATCTCGCTTGATAAATTCAGCAGGTTTTGCGAATTGGTGCTCAGTAACCTCATTAAAACTAGTTTCTCTCCGAGAATAATCCTTGGCTGCACGAGATAATTGATCTTTAACATTCTCTCTTCTTTGAGGTTTTTGTTGAGTAGCGGGTTTTTGCTGTTGGGCTTTTTTTGCAGTTTGTTGTTGTTCTTGTTTTAAACGAATAGCCTCCTTGATTTGATCTTCTCTTTTTTGTTGCTGTTCTTTTAAATTTTCAGCAGCAGCCTGTCTTTTCGCTTCAATATTATCAGTAAGGCCCTCAGATGAACTTTTTGCAGAGGAAGCAGGTTGAGAAAGCGTACCTTTAGACTTAACTGTAACTCCTCCGCTGCTTGAGGATGATGAGACAGAGGAAGACCCAGAACTTTTTCGCTCTTTTAATGACTTGAGTATAGCTAATTTATCGGCAGGAGTTATTTCGTCTGAAGCTGAACTATGTGAAAGTCCGGCAGCCTTCATTCTTTCCAATAGAGCATCATCCTTAATTTTTAAGGTTTTCGCGAAATCTTTTACTGTAAGTCCCAAAACAATAATTTCCTTTTTTTAGTTAAACCAGCTTTCTCGAGCTTTCATTATAATGTCTGCTGCTTTCTTTTCGTTGATTTCAATAATATCTTGAAGCTCATCAACAGCCAATTCTGCTATATCGTCTTTACTTTTAAGAGCGCTAGAGACAAGAATTTCTACTTCTTCCTCATTAAAGCCTAATTCTATTAGTGATTCTAAATTTGATTCTTCCTGAGTTATCTCACCCATAGCTTCCATTAAAGCAGCATCTGCTGCTGCAGCTTTTATTTCTTCAGCTCTTGCTTCATCAATTTCCATGGCAGCAGATAGCTTGCCATCTTCAGCATAAGCAATATCATCAAAAGTGAGAAATCCTCCTCTAAAAAGATCCTCAGCCTCTTTTTCATTGATGCTTAGATTGTCCATAAGCTTAGCTTGAAATTCAGCTTCCACAACTCTCTCTTTTGCTTCGGCTTCATTACTGCTAATAATGTTTAATTCCCATCCGACAAGTCTGGATGCTAGTCTAATATTTTGACCCCTTGAACCAATGGCAAGAGCTAAATTTTCTTCATTTACAGCAAGCTCCATTGAACGAGAATCCTCATCCATAACAATTGATTCAACTTTTGCAGGAGCAAGAGAGTTAATTACCATTTG
>CENP01064471.1_pt1 | contig 10858 bp, 8 predicted proteins | sample 361281 | NCBI WGS metagenome assembly CENP01 (sample SAMEA2591122, study PRJEB7988) | marine metagenome | biome: marine biome (ENVO:00000447); feature: deep chlorophyll maximum layer (ENVO:xxxxxxxx); material: saline water (ENVO:00002010), including plankton (ENVO:xxxxxxxx) | depth 70 m
AAGAAGAAGATGAAGAAGAAGAAGAAGAAGATGATGAAGAAGAAGAAGAAGATGAAGAAGATGAAGAAGAAGAAGATGAAGAAGATGAAGAAGATGAGGAAGAAGTAGAAATAGTAAAAATTCAAGGATCAAAGTATTTTACAAATAATAAAGTTAATGGAAATATTTATAAAATAGAGAATGGAGAACCATCAGATAAAATTGGTTATTTTGATAATAAAGGAATCGCTCATTTTATAAAAAAATAAAAAATAAATATTTGTTAATTATATAAATGAAGTTATGTGGACCAGCGATAGTTTATATAGGATTTTCATTAACTCATATAATAATTGATACTTATAAACAGTTATATAATTCAGCATTTATGAAATTTTTAGTTATGATTATATTTACACTAGTTTTAAATATATTATGTAAACAAGGTTTAACAATAATTTCTTGGTTTATTGTTTTTTTACCTTTTATCTTTATGACTATTATTAGTAGTTCATTATTATTTGCTTTTGGATTTGATCCAAAAAATGATGATTTTGTTCCAAAGAAAAAATAAAATATTTAAAAAATTAATATAAATCCTAATTATTTAAATATTTTATAATGAGATATTTATTTAAAATAAGAAATGATGGTATAAATTCAATTCTTTGTACTATTTATTATATTGTAATGATTTACAATTTTTTTAGTATTAATATTATTAATTTAATAAATTATATTTTCCATTATGATATTATTTTAATTAAAAATAATAAAATTATAAAAAAAAGTAATTTTAATAAGCTAAATGTTATACCTGATTATGATTATATAATTATTAATTATAAAACGGATAAATATACTCTAGTAAAGATTATAAAAAATGTATCAGATGTAACAGGAAATTATGGGATAGTAAAAAGATTAGAAATGCTTAAAACGCAACCTTTAGAATGCAATTTTAAATTTTTATTGGTTTTATTAAAATGTGATGGTAAAAATTATAATATTACTAATTTCTTAAATAATAGATTTTATACTTATTATTTACAAAATAGTATTTTATTTGATGAAAATTTTATTAATTGGATGTGTATTAAATTTATTAAAAATAAAAAATTGTTAGATAAAGAAAAAGAATTTTATATTTTAGATCAAAATGCTAAACCGATAACAATAACAGATAAGCAATATTTAATGTTAGGATTAAATAACTATTGTATATATGAAAAAGAATCAAAAAAAATTAAATAAATACTAAAAAAAATAATTAAAAAAATAATAAAAAAAAATAATTAAAAAAATAATAAGAATCTAATTATTATGTATAATATGGTAGAACATGAGATATCAAAACCTGTTTCTAACAATTTACATTCACTTTTGGATAATTGGACATTATGGGCTCATCTTCCACATGATATAAATTGGGACTTAAATAGTTATATCCAAATATGTGATATTGAAACTGTAGAAGATGCAACAAAATTAATTGAAAATCTTCCAGAAGTAATTATTAAAAATTGTATGTTATTTCTTATGAGAAAAGGTATTCATCCTACTTGGGAAGACCCAAAAAATATTAGTGGAGGATGCTTCTCATTTAAAATTAATAACAAATTTGTATATAATTGTTGGAAGAATTTATCTTATGTTCTATTAGGCGAAACTTTAGTAGATACCGATATTAGTAATACCATTAATGGTATTACTATTTCTCCAAAAAAAAACTTTTGTATAATAAAAATATGGTTAGCAAATTGTGAAAATAATAATCCAAATATTATTTGTGATATTGAAAATTTACCTAAAATGGGATGTTTATTTAAAAAACATTTAAATGAATCAGAATAAATCAATAGACTATTAATCTATTTATTTATTTAATCTATTTATTTATTTAATCTATTAATTTATTAAATCTTTTTATTTATTAATTAATTACTAGGAAGCTGAGCTAGGCATAATTTTATTTCTCCAAGTGAAGCAACATTATATTTAACTACTAATGGTAAATCATTTTCCAAATACATTTCAATATTGCTACATAAATTGGTGCATTTAATAAAATAACCTAAATTTTTTAAAGAAAATTCCCCTTGTATAATTTTACTTGGATCTTTTTGAATAAATTCCATATGACCCCCAGATTCAGATCTTCTAATTTCAGCTTTTGCAAATTGGCCCTGACATTTAAATATTAATTCACTACCTACAGATTTAATCTCTAATTTATCAGAAATAATACTTAAGTCTCTAATAATTTTCTGAAAATCTGTTGATGGAAGATTTAAAATAGATGCAAAGGTTACATCAGGCACTTGTAATTCCTCTTGATCAGGTTCAATTAATCTTAATTTCTGTGTTTTACATTGCTTTATGTCTCCATTTTCAAATTTAAGACCTAAATGATGTACAATTCCATCAACATAATCTGATTCTTCAATATATAAAGTTAAGGTATCATCATTATCTATTGTATTTATTAGTTTAAATAAATGAAACATATTAACTCCAATTACTATTTTTTCTTTTTTACAGTTAAAATGTTCAAAATTATCAGCTCCTAAAAATAAATGTGCAAGAATTGTATGAGACTTATCCATATTAATGATTCTTATACCATCTGCTTTAAAAGTAATATTAGTTTCTAATAAAATATCTTTTAAAGCTGTCATTAAAGTTCTAAAAGGAGCAATTTGAATAGTTTGAATAGTTAATATATTACTATTATTCAATGAATTATCTTCCATTATAAAAATACTTTTCTATAAAATCTTTAAATAGTTATGTTATTAATAAATTATATTTATTTCAATATAATTTTTTTATCAAATTTTAAATTGATATAAATAGTAATTTATGAATTAATTTGTAATGAAATTATTTAGAAATCAAAATGATGCTATTCAAACTGTTAAAAAAAATAATTTTGAGTCTGGCATCATAGCTCATGCTACTGGAACTGGTAAATCAGTTACAGGTATTAATATTATACTTGAATATATTAAACAGTGTAATACTACTAATATATTTTGGATTTGTGAATATAAATTTATTTTAAAAGAATTATTTGTTAATGATAAATTTAAATCTATCATTGAATTACTTAATATTGATTTTAATATTCTAGATTTCTCTATTAAAAAAGAGAAAAATTGGGTTAATATTATTAATACGTCAGACAAACCATGTATTGTATTTATTAACCGAGCTTTTTTGACAAGTCAAGAAAAATATAAAAACTTAATTAAACCTATTAACTTTATTATCCACGATGAATGTCACTCTATTAAAAATAAAACAACTACAAATTTCTATTCTTATCTAAAAGAATATTGCCCTTTCAATGTTATTGGACTTAGTGCTACTCCTTTAATCAAATATCCTTTTGAAAAAATTATTCATTCATACACATTATATAATGCACTTTGTGATAAAACTATTGTTTCGCCACAAATTATTTGGTTTACAAAAGAAAAGGACATTACAATTGAAGAAGTAGCAATTGAAATTAAAAAATTAATGAAACAACTTATTTATAAAAAGATTATTGTATGGTGTGGCTTAATTAGTGTTTGTAATGATATATCTAAAATATGGAAGAGATATTTTGATGATTATACTATATGTATTGATACAAGTCAGAGTGATTCAGAAAATAATTTTGATACATTTAAAAACTGTGAAAGTAAAGCATTCTTATTTTGTGCTGCAAAACATCGTGAGGGTAGTGATATTAAAAATTTAGATTGCTGTATTTTTATGGATAAGGTTAGTAAGAGAACTCCCAAAACATTTCTTCAATGTGTAGGACGTGTTTTAAGAGTTCAAAAAGATAAAAAACAAGGATTAATTGTTGATATTAAAGCTAAAAGTGCTTATGATGTAATTAAACGTATGGCTATTTACTTAAATAATGATAATACATTTCCATATAGTTATAGTTATAGTTATAATGATGATAGTACTATAAAAATTAACAATCTAATGATTAAAGATAATAATGATAATATTTTAAATAATAATGATAATATTTTAAATAATAATGATAATAATGATTTTATAAATTCAATTGGAATAGAAGAATTAAAAAGTATGATGAAGAGAGAAATTCCTGATAATGAAATTTATAAAAAAAGATTTGATTATGAAATCAAACTATTAATTGAAAAAGACTTATTAAAATATATTAATTTTGCTATTAAAATTTTAGAATTAACACAAGATATTCCTCATGTAACTAGAGGTTCATGCGGAAGCAGTCTTATATGTTATTTACTAGGCATTACACATGTTGATCCTGTAAAATATAACATTAAATTTGAGCGATTTTTAAATATTTATAGAAATAATTTACCTGATATTGATTTTGATTTTCCTCATAACTCTCGTGATGAAATATTTTATAGACTTGAAAAAACATGGCCTGGTAAAATAGCAAGAATTAGTAATCATGTTCATTATCATGAAAAGTCTGCAAAACGTGCCGTATTAAAAGAAATGGGTTATAATCATTTCATTGCAAAATATGAAATTGAAAAAGCTATACGTAAATTACCTTCTAATAAAATTAGTGAATTTAATCAACGTGTAAAAAATCTTGAAAATAAATTTAGAATGTATTCATTACACTGTGGAGGTATTGTATTTTATCCGGACGGTGTTCCCGATTATCTTAAACATATTTCAAAAAATCAAAGTGTAATTAATCAGATTACCTTAAATAAATATGATATTTCTAGTGAGAAAAAATTCAAAATAGATATATTGTCTAGTCGTGCTTTAAGTCAATTAGTAAAAGTTGATAAATCATTAGCATTTAAAGATTTTAGTAAAATATCTATTGATGAAAATGTTATGAATTTATTTAGAAAGGGAGAGAATATTGGCATAACACTTGCTGAGTCTCCTCTTATTAAAAAAGCTATGGTAACTGTTAGTCCTAAAAATATTTCAGATTTATCTTTGATTTTAGCAATTATTAGACCAGCAGCCAAAGAATCTAATTGTGTTGATTTAAATAAAGATTGTATTATTTATGATGACGATGCAATTGATTTAATTGCAAAATATTGTAATGTACCATTTGATAAAGCTGACTATTATAGAAGAAATATTAATAAAGATAAGAAAATTACTGATGAGATGTATAATTTAGTTGGCAAATCTAATAAAAAAACACTTGAAAAAAAATTAGAAAATTTAAATGGTTATGGGTTTTGTAAAGCTCATTCATATTCTTATGCAGAATTAATATATAAATTGGCTTATGTAAAATATTATTACCCAACTAAATTTTGGGAAGCAACTCTTAAAAATTGTGAAACTAGCTATAGAAAATGGGTTCACTTATATGAAGCTCATCAGTGCAAAGTTGATTTTAGTGAAATGAAATTAGATACTGATTCAGTATATGCAAAAAGTAAAAATAATCTAATATATAAACTAGATCATACTAATCATTTTCAAAAATTTGGTATTTGGAATTTAAAATTATCAGATTTTTATCCAAATTGTTATGGTTATATTAATAACGATAATTACCATTTTAAAGGAATAATTGCTCAAATTAAAGTTTTAAATAAAATTATAATATATTTTATATGTGTTGGACAAAAAAAATATATTGAAATAGTAACTGATAATAATAAAAGTAGTTATAAAAATTTCAAATCATTTGGAATTAAGGGAGTTGGAAAATTACAAGAGTCTTATATTATTTCAGTTCAATCAAAATTTTATAAATTCTTTTAATTAATAATTTACATTTTATTAACTGATTTTTTGATAATTTTTAGAGATTTATTGATATGTTTTTTGGTAATAGTTAAAGGCGGACATAATCTTATTGTTTTTCCATGTGTAATTTGTGATAACAATCCATTTCTAATTAAATTATCTAAAGCTTTTTTGGCTGTTTTTTCATCATTAAATTCTAAAGCATTAAATAATCCTTTTCCTCTTATTTTTACCACATTTTCTAAATCCATATTTTTTAATTCCTTTCTAAAATATTTTCCTTGTTTATATGAATTCTCTATTAAATTTTCATCAAATATTATCTTCACTGCTTCCATTATAATTGCACTCACTAATGGATTTCCTGCATAGGTAGAACCATGTTGACCAGGTTTAAATAAAGACATAATTTTATCTGATGATAAAATTCCTGAACCAGGATAAAATCCTCCAGTTAGTGATTTACCTAATATTAATATATCTGGTCTTACATTTTCATAGTCTCCTGCTAATAATTTTCCTGTTCTTCCTAATCCTGTTTGAACTTCATCAAATATTAGTAAAACATTATGTTTTTTACATAATCTTTTTATTTCCTTTAAATAATTAGGACTTGGAACAATTATTCCAGCTTCGCCTTGAATTGGTTCAACCATTAAAGAGACAATATTTTGATTTTCTTTTAATTTATTTTCAAGTTGTTCAACATTATTATAATCTATTAGATCTATACCTTGAGTATATGGTCCAAAATTATGATAGGATTTAGGATCATTTGATGATGAACAAGCAGTAATTGATCTTCCCCAAAAATTACCATTGCAAAATAAATTAACAGCTTTATTTGGCTCTACATTTTTAGTTTCATAACCCCACTTTCTAGATAATTTAATTGCTGTCTCTCCTGCTTCAACTCCAGTATTCATTGGTAAAAATTTCTCATAATCAAATGTATTACATAAATATTCACATAAATTTCCATATTTGTTATTATGAAATGCTCGTGAAGTTAATGTAACATTATTTATTTGGTTTTTAACAGCATTGATTAATCTTGGATGACAATGTCCTTGATTAACTGCTGAATATCCAGATAAAAAATCATAATATTTTTTATTATTTATATCAGTTACAAATATATCTTTTGCACTTTTAATACAAACATTTAAAGGATTGTAATTCCTAGCAGAATATTTTAATTCTTTAGCAATATATCTATTCATTAAAGTATACATATATTAATTTTTATGTTTTATTTTTTACATTATAAATTAAAATTGAAAATTATATAAAGAATTATTCTTTTTCTAAAGAATATGTCTTCTAAAAATGATGAGCTTAATAAGTATCAAAAAAAGAGTGATAAGCAGCATATTTTAGACAATCCTGATACATATATTGGCTCAGTAGAACTGGTTGAATCTAACGAATTTATTTATGATTCAAATAAAATTTTCAAAAAACAAATTTCATATAATCCAGGTTTATACAAATTATTTGATGAAGGAATTGTAAATTGCCGAGATCATGTTGTTAGAATGTTACAAGCAATTAAAGATGGAAAAGAATGTTATCCAGTTACTTATATTGATATTGGAATTAGTGAAGATGGTACTATTACTATGATTAATGATGGTAATGGAATTGATATTGCTCAGCATCCAGAATATAAAATTTGGATTCCAGAGATGATTTTTGGTCATCTAAGAACATCAACAAATTATGATAAAAATGAAAAAAAGATTGTAGGTGGTAAGAATGGATTTGGATTTAAGCTAGTATTAATTTGGTCAACTTGGGGTAGAATTGAAACAGTAGACCATACAAGAGGATTAAAATATACTCAAGAATTTCATAATAATTTAGATAAGATTGATAAACCAACAATTATAAAATGTAAAAATAAACCATTTACTAAAATTCAATTTAAACCTGACTATAAAAGGCTTGGAATTGATGGATTAAGCCCAGATATTTTAAAATTATTTTATAGAAGAATTTATGATATTGCTGCAGTAACAGATAAAAATATAAAAGTAAAATTAAATTCACAAGTTATTCCAACAAAAAATTTTCAACAATACATTAAACTTGTAGTTGGAGAGAATGAAGTAAAATATGAAGAAGCAAATGAGCGCTGGGAATATGCTGTTTCGCTTTCTACTGAAGGTGAATTTTATCAACTTTCATTTGTAAATGGTATTTATACATCTAAAGGTGGAAAGCATGTTGAATATATTACAAATCAAATTGTTAAAAAAATTAGTGCTTATATTAAAGCAAAGAAAAAGGTAGATGTTAAACCGTCTGCAATTAAAGAACAATTAGCCTTATTTATTAGATGTGATATTGAAAATCCAGCTTTTGATAGTCAAACAAAAGACTATATGAATACTCCAGTTTCTAAATTTGGTTCAACATGTGAAGTAAGTGATAAATTTATTGAAAAAATTGCCAAAATGGGAATTATGAATATGGCTTGTCAAATTACTGAAGTAAAAGAGACAAAAACACTTAAAAAACAAGATGGAAGCAAAAGCAAAAATGTTCGTGGAATTCCAAAACTAATTGATGCAAATTATGCTGGTACAAGTAAATCAAATTCTTGTGTTTTAATTTTATGTGAGGGAGATTCAGCTAAAGCTGGTATTGTATCTGGACTTTCAAAAGATGATAGAAATATTATTGGAATTTATCCAATGAAAGGTAAATTATTAAATGTCAGAGGTGAAACATTATCAAAAATTGGAGATAATAAAGAAATTGCTGAAATTAAACAAATTCTTGGTTTAGAACATGGAAAAAATTATACTGAACAAGACGTAAATAGCAAACTACGTTATGGAAAAATTCTATTTATGACAGATCAAGATTTAGATGGAAGTCACATTAAAGGATTAGGATTAAATTTATTTGACTCACATTGGAATAGTCTAGTAAAAATTCCAAATTTTATTGGATATATGAATACTCCTATTCTAAAGGCAACTAAAGGCAATAAGGTTTGTCAGTTTTATAATGATGGAGAGTTTAATGAATGGAAAAAAACAAATGATATTAAAGGTTGGAAAATTAAGTATTATAAGGGATTAGGAACAAGTACTAGTAAAGAATTTAAAGAATATTTCAAAGATAAAAAAACAGTTACATTTGAATCTACAGGAGATGGTTCATCAAGTAGAATTGATATGATTTTCAATAAGAAGAGAAGTGATGATCGTAAAAAATGGTTACAAACGTATGATAGAAGTAGTTATATTGATACAGGGAAATCAAATGTAACATATGAAGAATTTATTGATAAAGAATTTATTCATTTCTCAACATATGATAATGAAAGATCAATTCCAAATTTAATGGATGGTCTTAAAATTAGTCTTAGAAAAATTATTTATTCTGCATTTAAAAAGAAATTAAATTCTGAAATAAAAGTAGCGCAATTTAGTGGATATGTTTCAGAGCATTCTGGTTATCATCATGGTGAAGCTAGTTTAAATGCTGCTATAGTAGGATTAGCACAAAACTTTGTTGGTTCAAATAATATTAATCTTCTGATGCCAAATGGTCAGTTTGGAACAAGATTACTTGGTGGCAAGGATGCTGGTTCAGAGAGATATATTTATACTCAATTAAATTCAATTACAAGAAAAATATTTCCAGTTCAAGATGATGCTATTTTAGAATATTTAGATGATGATGGCTTAATTGTAGAACCAATTTATTATGTTCCAATTATTCCAATGATTTTAGTAAATGGTACAAAAGGAATTGGAACAGGTTTTAGTACAGATATTATGTGTTATAATCCAAATCAAATTATTGATAAATTAGTTTGTATGTTAAAAAATAAAAAATATGATGAAGAATTACATCCATATTATAAAGGATTTAAAGGAGCAATTGAAAAAATAGATAGCAAAAAATATTTAATTAAAGGATGTTATAAAGTACTTGAAAATAAAATTAAAATTACCGAATTACCAATTGGAACATGGACACAAGATTATAAAGAATTTATTGAAGGATTAATTGATCCTAAGAAAAAGGATAGTAAACCATTAGTAAAAGATTATAATGATATGAGTACTGATACATGTGTTGATTTTACAATTGAATTTTATCCAGGAGTCTTAAAAACTCTTGACGATAAAGTTACAGATATTAGTGGAAATTGTAGTGAAAAAGTAACAGAATTAGAAAAACTATTAAAACTGTATACTACTCATTCAACAAATAATATGCATTTATTTGATGAAAAAGAACATCTTAAAAAGTTTAATTCTGCTGAAGAAATTGTTGAAGCTTACTATCCTACACGTTTAAAATATTATAAAATTCGTAAAGATTATCAGCTTAAAGCACTTAATAATGAACTATTAATTTTATCAAATAAAGCACGTTATATTACTGAAACATTAAATGATAATATTGATTTACGACGTAAAAAGAAAGAAGAAATTGAAAATCTTTTAACCAAACTAAAATTTGATAAAGATCCAAATAATGATAATTCATATAATTACTTAATTAAAATGCCTATGGATAGTGTAAGTGAAGAAGCTGTTCAAAAATTACTAAATGATAAAGAAGTAAAAGAAAATGAAGTAAAATCTTTAAGTAAGAAAAGTATTGAAGATATTTGGCTAGAAGAATTAAAAGTTTTAAAAAATGAATTAACTAATTAGCATATTTAATATAATTAGTATTGCTAATAAAATAATAAATTTGTAAAATATAATTTAACTAATTTACTAAATTATATTATATTTTTTTTATTAATTTAACGTCTACGACGAGTTTTACCACCAATTGTATTAGCTTTTCTGGTAGTTCTTTTTGGTGATTTTTTAGCTGAAGAAGGGCTTCTTTTAACATAGCCAAATTTACCTTTAGTGGCAAAATATCCATGTTTTTCTAAATTTTTATCTTTTTTAGCAGATGTATGTTTATTTCTTGAAACAATGCGTCCATTTTTATTTTGTAATAAATCTTTTTTTAATAGACCTCCAGTTGTTTTATATGCAGTTTCATGAAAAACCTGAGCTCTAGTTCCGTTTAAAGATTTATATTCTTTACCATTAATAATGTAATTACCATTGACTTTTGTGTATTTTTTACCCATTATAATATATAATTA
>CENP01108056.1_pt1 | contig 10849 bp, 14 predicted proteins | sample 361281 | NCBI WGS metagenome assembly CENP01 (sample SAMEA2591122, study PRJEB7988) | marine metagenome | biome: marine biome (ENVO:00000447); feature: deep chlorophyll maximum layer (ENVO:xxxxxxxx); material: saline water (ENVO:00002010), including plankton (ENVO:xxxxxxxx) | depth 70 m
CAACCATAACAATCAATGAGACAAAAATAAGAGATACACCCATATTACCCTTTTTAATTTCTTCCCATTCATCGATATCTGTGGATAGCCAATCGAAAACTTTCAGCGCAATCCCTATGCCAAAAGCAAATCCTACACTTGCGGCTACAGACCAACCGATTGCACGTAAATATTGATTTAAAACCATTCCCCATTCTATTTCCATTTTTTAACTCCTTACAGTATTTGCATGTTTTTCATGACTTCTTGCATGAAATCAGATGAATCCATGCCCCCGTCAGCCAACGAGATAGCCATTTTTGAACTACAAACAGCCACGAATTGATTAAAATTGCCTTTTGATGCTGGTACCTCAACAATCACACGAACAGTACTTGGTGTGTAAGCATTAGATAATCCCATCTGTTTTTGATGTGCAATAGCTTGCCCTGCTGAAGCGAACCCAACCAACATAAACATTTCAAAGTTATTTCTTCCACTTTCCATGTTCAATGAGACTTCATCGTCTTCTAGCTCAAGTTGCGATGAATTCATACTGATACGATAGGATTTACACACATCTTTCACTTTCTTCTTAAATGCATAATTTCCAAAAAGGCCACTGACATTGAGTAGAAATACAGATATCAGTATAAATGTTATTCGTTTAGATTTCATAGATTTTTCTAAAATATTTAACTTGATTTTACACTTTTGATTAAAGGACAATCAAGCTGTAAATACAGATATACCGTTTTTAAAAACATATTGAATTGGATGGTTGGTCACAGTGTATGGAATTTGTTGAAAATTATTAATGTTCCAGACTATTAGATCAGCATTTTTACCTATTTCAATTGAACCTATATCTTTATTACGCATTAGTGATTTTGCAGCAATATAGGTGCTAGCCTTAATTGCATCGAGAATATTCATTTCCAAATATATACATGCAAGAGAAACTATGAATGGCATTGATTGGATATTACAGCTACCAGGGTTGTAGTCTGTTGCAAGCGCAACATCTATCCCCGCATTCTTCAGTTTTTTATATGGCGCATATTCTTTCTTACCTAAGAAAAATGTTGTTCCTGGTAATAGTGTAGCTATAACATTGTTTTCACTGAGTGCCTCAATCCCCTCATTGCTAACAGCCATGAGATGATCTGCTGAAATAGCTCCAACATCTCCAGCTATAACCGCTGAACCTGAATCTGTAAATTCATCAGCATGCATTCTCGGTATTAGGCCATATTCTTTACCTCTTAGAATTATCTTTCGAGTCTGTCCTTCATTAAAATAACCAACCTCACAAAAAACATCATTGAATTCAGCTATACCCTGTTTTGCTACTGCAGGAATAATATCTTCACAAATTAAATCAACATATGAGTCATGGTCATTCTTAAACTCCTTGGGAAATGCATGAGCACCCATAAATGTAGCAACCATATCAATATTATGGCTCTTGTTAATTTCATGTATTACTTTAAGTGACTTTATCTCTGATTCCTTATCTAAGCCATATCCACTCTTACATTCAATGGTTGTTGTTCCTAGAGCCAAAAATTTATCCATTCGATTCCTGACTTTAGATATCAGCTCAACTTCAGTAGATTTTTTAACACCATTTGTGCTATTAATAATCCCACCACCTGCATTTGAAATTTCTTCATAAGATTTTCCATTCAATCTCATTTCAAATTCGTGTTCTCTGCCATCTAAAAATACAGGATGTGTATGTGGATCCACAAAACCAGGTGTTACAAGCATTCCATTACAATTTATTAAATTGTCTGCATCGCTAAGGCTATGACCTATGTCAATGATTTTTTCTCCATCCAACACAATTTCGACATCCTCTTTTAGTATCATCGCTTTGCTAATAGAATCATAGGTAACAAGTTGACCAATATTTGCTAGCTTAGTTGAAACCATAATTGCTATTTATTGTTCATGGGTATATCGACATCCCATTTTTTAGCGTTTTCGATTGCATCACTATAACCTGCATCAGCATGTCTATAGATTCCCATACCCGGATCATTGGTCAATACCCTATTTAGCCTAACATCCATTTCTTTGGTACCATCCGCAACAATAACTTGACCTGAGTGAAGAGAGTAGCCCATGCCTACTCCTCCTCCATGATGAAATGAAACCCATGAAGCGCCACTGGCTGTATTTAATAGAGCATTCAAAATTGGCCAATCAGCGACAGCATCACTTCCATCTTTCATAGCTTCAGTTTCCCTGTTTGGTGAAGCTACTGAGCCACAATCTAAATGATCTCTTCCTATTACAATAGGCGCAGATAATTCACCATTCCGTACCATTTCATTTAACGCTAATCCAAACTTTGCTCTCTGGCCATATCCTAGCCAACAAATCCTAGATGGAAGTCCTTGAAACTTAACTTTTTTCTGGGCCATATCGATCCAATGCTGTAAAGCTTTATCATTGGGGAATAATTCAATGACCTTTTTGTCAGTGGCATATATATCCTTAGGGTCTCCTGATAATGCAACCCACCTGAAAGGTCCCTTCCCCTCGCAGAAAAGAGGTCTGATATAAGCAGGAACAAATCCTGGAAAACCAAAAGCATTCTCAATACCTGCCTTAGCAGCTTGAGCCCTGATATTATTACCATAATCAAATGCAATTGAGCCTTTTGCTTGTAAATCAAGAATTGCTTTTACATGCTCACCCATAGAGCGTATGGATTCTTGTTTATATTTTTTTGGGTTAGACTCTCTAAGTTTATTAGCCTCTTCCATTGTAAAGTGATTAGGAATATATCCAACCATTTCATCATGCGCTGATGTCTGATCTGTTACTATATCAGGTATAACACCCCTCTTAACGAATTTAGGTACCATATCAGCCGCATTCCCCAACAATCCAATAGATAATGGCCTTTGGCCTAAAATTGCATCCTGTGCCATTTTAATAGCTTTTTCAAGTGAATCAGTTGCTTTATCCAAGTATTTTGTTTCTAGACGTCTTTGTACACGGTGCTGATCTATCTCGATACATATCACAACTCCACCTGCCATTGTAACAGCTAAGGGCTGAGCTCCACCCATTCCACCTAATCCAGCAGTTAATACAAGTTTGCCGTTTAGATTATCTTTGTTCCAATGTGTTTTTGCTGCTGCAATAAAAGTTTCATAAGTGCCCTGCAATATTCCTTGGGTACCAATATATATCCAGCTACCAGCAGTCATTTGTCCAAACATCATTAAACCATCTTTTTCTAATTTATTAAAATGGTCCCAAGTGGCCCATTCAGGCACCAGATTTGAATTGGCAATGAGCACTCTCGGTGCATACGTATGCGTCTTTGCAACACCAACTGGCTTTCCTGATTGGACTAGTAATGTTTCGTCTGGCTCAAGACGTTTTAAAGTTTCTAAAATAGCATCAAACGAATCCCAATTTCGAGCAGCCTTCCCTTTACCTCCATAAACAATGAGCTCTTCTGGAATCTCTGCGACATCTGGATCCAAATTATGCTGGATCATTCTATAGGCGGCTTCAATTTGCCAATTTTTACATGTAAGTCTTTTTCCTATCGGAGGATGAATGTTTTTCAAATCATTTCTACCTAATTCAAATATTTTATTAACTGTTTCGCATAGTTTGGTTCATCCTTGAATACCGTGTAAGAGAATATACTTATACCACCAAAATCATACTTTCCTGATCTATATATTTTTTGACCTGCAAACCTAGGATTTTGATTATATGCTCCAATACCCATAATAATTCGATTTAAATACTTTGATGGAATATTATCTTTAATGATCTTCAGATTTTTCTCAAACCTCTTATTTTCATTTGAATAATTCATGGGTACAGCCCAGTCTATATATCCGTTAGCAAGCCAAACATCCCATTCTTGCCCAAAAGTATCACGCGCATTAAAGAGGTTTGGTTTTACTGCTGCAGATATGACGCACTTAGGCTGATATGCCTTAATACGGGTAGATGCTTTATTTAAAAAATTAGTAATTGCAGATCTCTTGTATTGAGCAAATGATGGCTTTTCTTTGACCTCTAATGCTGGCAGACCAGGCATACCAATAGAATAATTCAAAAAGAATTTTAAACCAGTAGGATTCATCCCCCAACCAAGATTATGATATCGAATATAATCAAAATGGATACCATCCAAGTTATAATTTTGTAATAGCTCAGTAATAATATTTTGTAGATGTGCATCTACTTCTGGATGTGTCGGAGCAAGATAAAAACCCTCTCCATTTACTTTTCGATCTTTTGCCATAGCACCTAACACCTTACCAATGTCCATTTGATCAGGCAGTTTTGTATCTATCCATTCAGGATGATTAAGTAAAATATGCTGATTCTGTGTAGGCTTTTGAGTAGAGGACCATAGATAATAAACATTTAACCAGGCATGTATTTTTATTGAAGTTCTTTTAGACTTTTTTAATATATACTCAAGAGGATCGAAATCCGTATTTTGTAATAAGTGGGTCCGTGGTACTAATTTCGAATTATAATATGCATCTCCTCTTCCCCGAACTTGAACAAATAGATGATTATAATTATTATTTTCTGCAAAAATCAAAATATCATCAATTGACTCCTTGCTGGTTATATGGTCTCGAACTATCCAAAGGGCTCTGACATTAAAAATTGATGCACTAAGATCAATATTTACAAAAAAAAGAAGGGCAACAAATGTTGCCCTTCTATAAAATATCCAGAAATGATTCACAAATCTGCTAAGCAAAATAGTGATTTTATTCTTGTTCTTTAACTTGAGAATCCAGTTCGCCAACCATATCAACAAACTCTATAATCGAAACTGGAGCACAATCATTATCTCTAAAACCAAGTTTGGTTATACGAGTGTACCCACCTTTACGTTCAGAGAATGTAGGACCAATATTTTCAAACAATTCACTTACAACTTTTTTATGTCTAATTTTCTTGAGAACTTGTCTTCTAGCATGAAGGTCACCCCGTTTTGCAAATGTCACCAAAGGTTCGATATATATACGAAGTTCTTTTGCTTTAGCATCTGTAGTTTTAATCTTCTTGTGGGTAATAAGTGCACTAGCAAGATTTGACATAAGAGCCTTTCTATGTGCTGTCTTACGACTCAGTTTCCTTCCTGACTTATTATGACGCATTGCTATCCTTCTTCAGCCATTATTTTTTCAACTTCCATACCAAAATTTAAACCCATAGAATCAAGCTTTTCTACCAATTCTGTAAGAGATTTTCGGCCAAAGTTTTTATACTTTAGCATTTGATTCTCTTCCTTGCTAACAAGCTCATGAATGTATTTGATTCCAGCAGCTTGAAGACAATTGTAGCTTCTGACTGATAGCTCCATCTCATCAATTGTCTGATTGAGGAGTTTTCTCAAGGCCATGGTCTCATCAGAAACACCATCAGATATTTCTAGAACACTTGGATTTGAGATTGCTTCAATAAACTTTAAATGCTCCCTAAGATATGTGGCAGAATATGAAACTGCATCTTTGGCCGTAATTGATCCATCTGTGGCAACATCTACATTTAAAATTTCGATTGGTTCTTTTGCTCCTGGCACTGGCTGAACATTAAAGGTTACTTTAGTCACTGGATTAAATATACTATCAATGGAAAGGGTTCCTACTGGCAAATTTGGTTTATCATTATCCTCTGAAGGAACATATCCTTTACCGATACCAATTCGTAATTCAATATTCATTTTTCCCTTTGAATTTATTTCAGTGATATATTCATCCGGATTTAAAACTTCGTATTGGTCGCTAGCATCCTGGATATCCTGGGCAGTAAAAACCTTTTTACCTTTTAAGTTAAGAGAAATTTTATCTGGCTCGTTATCCATAAGTTTAAATCTCACTTTTTTAAGATTCATGATAATATCTGCAACATCCTCTTTAACACCTTCAATTGATGAAAATTCATGTTGAACTCCATCAATCTTTAGGTGTGTAATAGCAGCACCTGGAATACTAGTTAATAATATTCTACGCATTGCATTACCCAATGTTGTACCATAGCCGCGCTCTAGAGGTTGAAGTGAAAAAGACCCAAGATCACCAGATTTTGCCTGGTCTTTAAAATCAACATTTAATTCAAGTACTTTTTTAGCCATTATTTTTCCTATTTCAATTATTTTGAATAAAGTTCTACAACAAGCTGTTCATTAACAGTAAGTTGCATTTCATCTCGCTCAGGAACCGCTTCAAAGATTCCTTTCATTTTTGCTTTATCAAGTGCCAACCATGATAAATCCATATCTCCTTTTATTCGGCGCATAGAATCTAGTATAATATCCAATTTTTTACTTTTTTCACGCACTGATATATTATCTCCAGGTTTTACAATAAAAGATGGTATGTTAACAACTTTATCATTTACCAGAAAATGCTTATGGTTTACTAGCTGCCTTGCGGCTGGACGCGATGGCGCAAAACCAAGACGATAGACAACATTGTCAAGGCGACTTTCAAGGATTTGAAGCATGTTAGTACCCGTTTCACCTTTCATTTTCTCTGCACGTTCAAAAGTTAACCTGAACTGCTTTTCTAACAGTCCGTACATAAATTTAATTTTCTGTTTTTCTTGTAATTGTATACCGTAATTAGAAAGTTTTGACCTTCTACCCTGTCCATGTTGTCCTGGAGCATACGCTTTTCGGTTAAGCAAACGGTCGTATTTTGGATTTCCAAAAATATTTTCTCCAAATTTTCTTACAAGCTTACCTTTTGGTTTATTTAGTTTTCCCATAAATATTAAACTCTCCTACGCTTTGGAGGTCGACAACCATTATGCGGTAGGGGTGTTACATCTTTTATACTGGTGATTTGCAAACCTGCTACTGCAAGAGCTCTGATGGCCGACTCTCTTCCAGAGCCAGGCCCTTTCACTTGGACATCGACACTTGCAAGACCCATCGATAAAGCCAATTGAGCAGCTTTTTCTGCTGCCATTGTTGCAGCAAATGCAGTACTTTTTCTCGAACCTTTAAAGCCAGAAGTACCTGCTTTTTCCCAAACAATCACATTACCAAGTCTATCAGTTAATGTGACATGGGTATTGTTAAAAGTAGACTTTATATGGGCAACCCCATGTGGTTCTACATTTTTTTTCTTTTTCTTCCTAGATGTCTTTTCAGCCAATGTTAACTCTCTTTAATTTAAACTGCTGAACCTTTACCAAGCCCAATAGTACGCTTTTTCCCTTTACGGGTTCTAGCATTTGTTTTAGTTCTTTGTCCATTTGCGGGCAATCCACGACGATGCCTAAGGCCCCTATATGCACCAGCATCTTTTAATGTCTTTATATTCATTGCAACTTGAGACCTTAACTCACCTTCAACTTTTATTCCAAGATCTGCTATAGCATTTCTTATTGCGACAACCTGCTCTTCTGTTAAGTCCTGAACTCTGGCATCCGTATTTACTTTTGCTTCTTTACAAAGTTGAAGAGCCGTGGTTAAACCTATACCATGAATATAACTCAAAGAGTATGGTACCTTTTTATTACGTGGGATATCAACCCCTACTATTCTTGCCATTTTAAGCCTTATCCTTGACGTTGTTTATGTTTTGGGTTTTCGCAGATAACAAGGATAACTCCTTTCCTTTTTATTACTTTACATTTTGCGCAAATCTTTTTTACTGATGGTCTAACTTTCATATTATTTTTGTCTATATGTGATCCTGCCACGTGTTAAATCATAAGGAGATATTTCAAGTGTGACGACATCTCCTGGAAGTATCTTTATAAAATGCATTCTCATCTTACCACTTACATGTGCTAGTACCTCATGTGCTCTACCACCTATCTCTACTTCTACCCTAAACATTGCACTCGGGAGCGTTTCTTTAATAATACCATCAATTGTAATTGGCTGTTCTTTAGCCATTTGAACCTACACTTAATATTTTAGGCCCAGAGTCAGTAATTGCAATGGTATGCTCAAAGTGTGCCGACGGTTTACCATCTTTTGTAAGGATTGTCCATCCATCAGATGCTGTAAAAATATCTTTAGACCCTGAATTAATCATAGGTTCAATAGCTATACACATACCAGCAGATAATTGAGGACCTTGTTTTGCCTGACCGTAATTTGGGATTTGAGGTTCTTCATGAAGGTCAGTCCCTATACCATGCCCCACTAATTCCCTAACAATTGAAAACCCATTATTTTCAGCATGGGTCTGCACAGCATTACCAATGTCCCCGACATAATTTCCTGGTGTAGCTTGTTCAATTCCTTTTTGTAGAGATTCCCTTGTCACATCAATCAACTTTTGGTTGGATTTATCAAGTGTACCAACTGCAAATGATTTGGCATGATCACCATAGTAGCCCTCTAACTCAGCGCCACAGTCTATACCTACGATTTGACCAGACTTTAATATATCTTCACCTGGGATACCGTGCACAACTGCATCATCTATTGATACGCACAATGTTGCTGGAAAACCCATATAACCCTTAAATGCCGGTCTAGCTCCTTGAGATATAATAAACTCTTCAGCCATCCGATCTAAATCAGCTACACATGCACCCTCTATCACAAACGGCTCAAGCATAATCAATGTATCAGCTACTATTTGACAGCTCGCAGATATCTTACTTATCTCTCTTTCTGATCTTTTATGAATCATTACATTCGCCTCCGACCTCTAATCTTACCTTTGGTGAGAAACCCATCATAATGTCTCATCATTAAATGCGATTCAATTTGCTGTAGTGTATCCAAGGCAACACCTACGATGATCAATAGGCTGGTACCTCCAAAAAAAGATGCTAAGTCATAATTAATTCCCATTAGCTCCATAAGTATGTATGGAAAAATCGCTACAAATGCCAAAGCAATAGAACCCGGAAGTGTCACTCGCGTTAAAATATTGTCAATATACTCTGCAGTTTTTTTACCTGGCCGTACCCCTGGAATAAAACCACCTTGTTGTTTCATGGTTGAAGAAACCTGCACAGGGTCAAACGCAATAGCTGTATAAAAATAGGTGAAAAAAATTATCATTAATCCAAAGACAACCCAGTAGAAAGGATGCTCAAAAGAGAACCAACGCATTAACGTAGCTGCAAAATCACTATCTCCAAGAAAGGTTGATACTGTACTCGGAATAAACATTATAGACTGTGCAAAAATTATCGGCATTACTCCGGCTGTATTCACTTTCATTGGTATATGAGTATTCTGTCCTCCGTAAACTTTGCGACCAACAACTCTTTTTGCATATTGAACAGGAATTTTTCTTGTTCCTTGAGTTAAAAGAACAACAAAGCATATAATAAGAAACATTATACCCATAAGAATGAATTCTGAAAGCCATCCACGTGCACCAGATTGAACCATGGTGATCTCACTTATTATGACATTAGGAAAAGCAGAAATGATACCCACCATAATGATAAGCGATATTCCATTTCCAATTCCTCTTTCTGTAATTCTTTCCCCCAACCACATTAAGAATAAAGTACCGGTTACCATACTTATCATCCCAGTAAATGTAAACATCATTCCCGGATTATTAACAACCTGCTGCCCATTAGAGCTAAGACTAGGAAGGAATACAGCAACGACACCATAAGATTGCATTGCAGATAAAAGAACCGTGCCATATCTTGTGATTTGGGTAATTTTCTTTCTGCCGGCTTCTCCTTCCTTTTGCAATCTTTGAAAGTATGGGATTACAGAACCCATTAATTGGATGATAATAGAGGACGAGATATATGGCATAATACCAAGTGAAAAGAGTGAGGCCTGTGAAAAAGCTCCTCCAACAAAGGTGTTAAATAAACCAAAAAGCCCACTTTTCAAATCATCAAATGCAAGAGCGAGAACCTCTCCATTTACTCCAGGAATAGGTATGTGTGCACCAATGCGTACAACTATTAGAACACTAAGAGTAAAAAGAATTCTACTTCGAAGTTCTGGAATTATAAATATACTTTTTATTTTATCTATCACAATTCAGTAGCAGTTCCACCTGCTTTTTCAATTTTTTCTTTAGCTGTTTTACTAAAAACAGTGGCTGTAAGGTTTATTTTTGATTTTACATCACCATTACCTAGAATCTTTACTGGTTTTAAAGCTGAACGAATTAAACCATTATCCATTAGGATTTGTGCATTCACCTCTCCTAGACCGAGAGCCTCAATACTATCTATGTTTACTATTTGAAATTCCTTTTTAAAAATATTTCTAAACCCACGCATAGGTAATCGACGCGCAAGGGGCATTTGACCACCTTCAAACCAGGCACGACGTTTGAATCCCGACCGCTGACCAGCACCTTTATCACCTCTACCAGCTGATTTGCCCAAACCTGAACCATGACCACGGCCAACACGTTTGCGAGTTTTTGTTGAACCTAGTAGGGGTGAAAGAGAGTTTAATTTCATAATTCTTCAACCTTGACTAAATAAGGAATCGAATTGACCATACCGCGAATTTGAGGTGAGTCAGTTTGTTCAACAGACTGATGCATTCCTCTAAGACCTAAGGCCCTTAAAGTAGCCTTAGCTTTAGGCTTATAGCCGATACCACTTTTGGCCTGTGTAATACGTAATGTTTTCATTTTTTTGGACATTAATTAAACACCTCACCAATAGTTAAGCCACGCTTGTTTGCAATAGAGACTGCATCTTTCATACACAATAGTGCATTCATAGTAGCATGGACTAAATTCATCTGGTTTTTTGAGCCTTGACGCTTAGTTAGGATGTTTTGAATACCAACCTGTTCCATTACAGCTCTGACGGGAGCGCCAGCAATGATGCCAGTCCCTGGGGCTGCGGGCTTTAAAAAAATACGACTTGCACCATGTTTCCCAATAATTTTATG
>CENP01054561.1_pt1 | contig 10835 bp, 6 predicted proteins | sample 361281 | NCBI WGS metagenome assembly CENP01 (sample SAMEA2591122, study PRJEB7988) | marine metagenome | biome: marine biome (ENVO:00000447); feature: deep chlorophyll maximum layer (ENVO:xxxxxxxx); material: saline water (ENVO:00002010), including plankton (ENVO:xxxxxxxx) | depth 70 m
CCTAATGTAAGAATTATGTGGGTTGGTGGTAATGAGGAGATAGCAAAAAACGCAGTAGGTTCTGTTGTAGATCATTTAGAGCATAACGAAAAACTTATACAAGATTTTTGTGGACCAGGAGAAACATTTAAACCTAAGAGTAGATCTGGTAAATCTTGGACATCAGGACAGTTTACTGTAGCTAACAGAACTGTAACTGGTATTAAGTCACCAACTATGGTTGCTGTAGGTAAAGGTGGTAAGATTCTTTCTCGTGACTGTGACTTGATTATTGCAGATGACATTGAGGATCACAGCACAACAATACAACCTAGTGCTAGAGAACAAACAAGACAATGGTGGACAACAACTCTATCATCTCGTAAAGAGGAACACACAGCTATTGTTGTTATAGGTTCAAGACAGCACCCAGAAGATTTATATAACTTTCTTTTAGAAAACCCACAAATGAAAAAGATAGTAGAGGAAGCACATAGTACAGAGTGTGTACTGCCAGAAAATGATGTAGAACTACATAAAGATTGTATGTTATGGTCTAGTAAGCGTAGTTACAAATGGTTATTATCTCGTTTACAAGCTGCTGAAACTACAGGTGGTAAAGCAATATTTGAAATGGTGTATCTAAACAAAGCGTTTGTTGATGGTATTACAATGTTTGATGTAGAAGAAGTAGATATGTGCAGAGATGTAAATAGAACTATTGGGCAGATACCAGCAGGTACACAACTTATTGCAGGACTTGACCCAGCTTCTACAGGTTTCCAAGCGTGTTTCTTGTGGGCAGTAAATACTGAAACAGGAAAAATGTATATGGTAGATATAGAAAATGAAGAAGGTGGTGGCATAATACAAGCCAAAGACACTATAAAGAAATGGTATGAGAAGTATCATCTTGCACATTGGGTTATAGAGGAGAATGGATTTCAGAGAGCCATACGACAAGATAAAGATTTAAAAGAGTATTGTGCAAGAATGGGTATTTACTTAGAAGGACATCAGACACAAAAAAACAAGTTTGATCCTATCTTTGGTGTTGGAAGTATGAGAGAATTGTTTAAAGAGGAATTAATTAGTTTGCCTTATGGTAGTGCAGAAAGTGAAACTAAGAGTAATATATATCGTAGACAACTAATTTATTTTTCTACAGGTGCTAGTAAGCAATCTGGTAGAAATAACAAGAGTGATGTTGTTATGGCTAGTTGGTTTCCTATGAGAGTTATTAGGAGATTACAAAAAGAAAGACTAGCTGAAGTAGGATTAGATTATGAACCAAGTTTTGGAGAGTGGGATTTAAGCGATATGAACGAAAGCCCTTGGGGTTAAAGTGACACCAGAAGAAATACAATATCAAATAACACAGTTGCACTATGACAATCAAAGTGCATACTCTACTAGAGGTCGTATTCGTGCAATTATGAATGGTGGTCCTGATGGCATTATGGCTTTACTTGGTGATCAACTTACAGGTTTTCAAGATTTTCAAATACCTGTACCTAACTTAATGATGTCAGGTTTAGAACACTTGTCACAAAAGATAGGTCGTATTCCTAACTTAAAAGTAGATGTACCTAACAATAAAGATTCTGACAGAGCTAGAGCTAAAGCAGATAAGATAGCTCGTATTGTAACTTCGTATGATGACACACAAAAACTAGATTTACAAATGCCACAAGTAGGTAGATGGCTACCTGGTTATGGTTTTGCTGTATGGGTTATTAGAGAGAAAAAAGGACCTGATGGTACGCCATATCCTTGTGCAGAATTAAGAGACCCTTACAACTGTTTCCCTGGTTATTTTGGTGCAGACCAACAACCAAAAGAAATGGCTATTGTTCGTAGAGTTCCTAAAGAAGCTCTAGCAAGAACTTATCCAAAATTTGCAGAAAAGATTATGGATAAAGATGGATATGCAACTAATACATTAGGTATAGGTAATGCGTATGCTTCTGCTTATACAGATTCTTACAATGGTAGTTGGGCTAACTCAAATGGCGAAGGTGATTTATTAGCAGAGTATTATAACGAAGAAGGTACATACATATTTCATATGACCTCTGCAACTATTCTTGACTTCATACCAAACCCACTAGATAGTGGACCTTCATTTGTTGTTGCAAAGAAATTTGCTTTTGACAGATTACAAGGACAGTATGACCAGATCATAGGACTTATGGCTTCTATGGCAAAGATTAATGTGATGTCAATAATAGCTATGGAAGATGCAGTCTTTACAGAAACAAACATATCTGGTGAGATAGAATCAGGACAGTATCGTAAAGGTAGATTTGCTGTTAACTATTTAGCTCCAGGTACACAAGTAAGTAAACCTGCATCAAATGTTCCTTATCAAATATTTCAACAAATAGACAGAATAGAACGACAACTACGTGTTGGTGGTTCTTATCCTGTATCTGATGATTCACAAAGTCCACTTAGCTTTGCAACAGGTAGAGGATTAGAAGAACTAGGTGCAAGTATGTCACTTATGATTAGAGAGTATCACACAGTTATGGCAGATGCTATAGAGATGATTGATGCTAAAAGATTAGAGTGGGATCAGAAAATGTATGGTGGAGAATCTAAAGACTTATCTGGTTATTACAACAATCAGTTTTTTAGTGAAAAGTATGAACCATCAAAAGATATACAAGGTGCATACAAGACACGCAGAGTTTATGGTGCTATGGCTGGATATGATGAGCCACAAAAAATAGTAACAGGGCTGCAATTACTCCAAGCAGGTATCATAGACACACAAACACTACAAGAGAACCTTGATGGGTTAGATAACCTTACAACTGTAAACAGTAGAATTACAAAAGAAAAAGCAGATAAAATACTTTTTGATACATTATTGGCTCAGGCACAACAAGGAGACCCTAAAGCAACAATGGCTGTTGTGCAGATAAGAAAGAATCCAGATGATATGCAAAATATTTTGGATAAGTTCTTTACTGCAGAAGAACCAGAAATACCAAATGCAGAACAAGAATTGCTTGGAGGAGCTTCCCTACCACCACAGGGTGCTCCACCAGGCATAGCACAGTTACTACAAGGTATGGGTGGATAATGAATATAAATAGTGACTTTGCAGAAATTGTACACAATTCTTTATATGATGTTGATGAACTAGGTGATGATATATTACTAGAAGAAGATGTATTACAACCTAGAATGTTTCACGATCAAATGCCACCTTTAGCTTTTCCTTTTGGATATATGATTATAAGTTCTACATTTATGTTTTACGAAGATGAGGATGAAGATGGCAACGAGGAGTAATAGCAATAGAGGTAATAACAAGAGAGCTTTAAATGTTCCACCTGCTGCTAGAAATTTTAACGACAACACACAAGCTGTTCGTAGAATACCTGGCGTAGAATATGGAGAACAAAAAGCATTAACAGAACAACAACAGGCTGCACCATTACCTAAAGATTTAATGCCACAAGCACAACCTAGACCAATGCCTAATGTTGATGTATTTGGTGCAACACAAAGACCAACAGAACCTGTAACAGCAGGATTAGATTTTGGTCCTGGTGTAGGTCCTGCTCAACCACCACAACAAAATGTAAATGATTTGTTATATCAAATGTATGTTATGACAGGTGATACAGCATTACTTCAGTTGGTGGAATTTGACTAATGGTCATTAAAAATTTTGGATATGATGATGATATTTATGATGATAATTTTCAACAAGAATTTCAAACAGTAGAAAAAGTATCACCTGTAGTATCACAAGAAGAAGCTGATAGAGCTGCACAAATAGCTAACAATTATCCTAACTTACCAGCTAGTGTTATTGCTGCTGCTGCAAAAATGGGTTTAGGTTTTAACGACAATGCTTTAACAGAAATAGCAAAAAAAGTAGAACTAAAAGCAGAAACTAATTTTAATAAAATTAAAAGATTTGTAGGAGAAAATCCTTTAGCTAATCAAGTAAGAAACAATAGATTTTTTCAAGTTATAGGAAGTCCAATAGATAACGTACTTAAACCAACTATAAGAGGTGCAGTAACAGGTTTTGTAGATATATACGAAGCAATATTTCCTGCACTTTCAAGAGCAGAAGAAATACAAGATCAAAACCCTGATATGTCATTTAGTGATGCTTACAAACAAGCAATTAAAGGAACGTTAAGAACTCCACAAATATTAGAAGCAATAAGATCAGGTGAAAATTTTGATATGGGTAGAGGTTGGTTAAAACTATCTACTGATCCTTCTGATACTGATGAATATAAAAGATTAGTAGCAGCAGGATATGACCCTATTGAAGCAAGAGAAAGAGCATTAAAATCATTAGGAACACAAATAGATGTAGAAGCTAGAGAAACAGCAGAAAACATTGTACAGTTTCAAGGTGAACTAGGTCAACAATTTAAAAATGCAGGACTTAATCCTTCTGTATCTCCAGGAAGAAAAGTATTTCAAGAATTAGGGTTGTATGAATTGTACGAACCAGGAACTAAACAAGCTCAATTTGGTACAGGTGCATTAGACTTTGGTTTTCAATTAGCATCTCCTGAAAACTGGGCAACGCTTGGTATAGGTCAAGCACGACAAGCAAGTAGAATGTTTCAAGCAGCAGAAGTATTAGATGATGCAGGTGTTATTACTAGAGGTATAAGAAGTACTTTTCACGGACCAACATTAAAAGCATATTTAGCTAGTGATAAAGGTAGAGATTTTAAAAAGTTACTTTGGGAAAATGTAGATAATCCTTTTGAAATATACACAAGAACAAAACAATCAATAAGTGATGGAGATTTTTTTGCAGGGTTGAAAGAATTAAAAGAAGGTTCTCCTATAAAAGAATTTGGTTCAGAAGCTGAAAAATTATTAGATGGTTTTTTATCTAAACAAGTTGTAAAAGATGGTGTAGATAAAGCAGAAGGTCTTGGAACAGCAAGGTTAATTGATGCTACAAATATGTATGTACCACAAGTTATTCGTGGTAACGGATTACAAAAAGCATTACAATTATACTTTGCACCATCTTACGGAAAATTAATTGATGCAAACAATTCATCAGATGCTTTAAGAAATTTATACAGATTTACTTTACAATCAAAAGCATTTGTTAAACAAGCAGAAGATGGACAAAATTTAGCAAACAAATTATTAAATGATGCTATTGATGTTTATAAACAAGGTGGAGATATTGATGCAAAATTAGGAAATGTAGTTGCTAATTGGTTAGAACAAGATTTTAGAAAAGTATTAATAAATTCTGGAGTTAAAGAATCTGTAGCTAAAGCAGCAACTAAAGTAGCTAGACAATTTAGTGATGATGCAAATATAGCTGCTGATATTAATAAAGGTAAATATGGTCAATATAGTAATGGAAAAGATTTTGAATACTCACAAAGACTAATAGATCAAGGAGTAGAACCAAACACAGCTAATGAAATAAGCAGAGCATTATCTTCTACTCAATTAAACAATAATATTTATTTACCAGATTTAAACAAAGTTGTAAAAGCATCTAATCAAATGACTAAAAATATGCGAGGAAATATGAATAAACTTGTTGATAAAATAGGTGGAGAAAACTCTGAAGCATTTGTTCAATTTTTAGATTGGTATAACTCTGACATATTTAAACCTTTAGCATTATTAAAACCAGCGTGGACAGTAAAGGTAGTTGGTGAAGAACAATTACGATTAGTGTCCAGAGGAATATCAAATGGTGCATTAGCACCTATACAAATGATAGCTAGAGTATTTGGTAGGAGTGTTGGTGCAGAAGAAGGTGGAAAACTTAAAAAAGGTGTTGATCCATTATTACCTAGCGAAGCAGTTAGTGGTTCTTGGGCATCAGATGCAGCTTATGATAATTCTTTAACAGGATTAAATAATGTTCGTGTACAAAGAAGAAAACCTACTGTAGGTTCTAAATGGGGTTCTGTAGGTAAAGCACAAAAAGAATATAACGAATCTGTTGTTAAAACTGTTTATCAAATGATTAATGATGAAATTACACAAAAAATTGCATTTATAGAAAGTAGAAGTAATTTAACTCCATTACAAAAAAAACAAGCATTAGATATTTTAGCTAGACAACTTAAAGATGGACCTTATAAAGCTAGATTAGAAAAAGTTGTAGGAGATGTATCACACCCTTTTCATAAAGCATTAACTGATAATGTTGTTGCAGAAGAATATGTTTATTATTTAAGAGCATCAGTTCATCAACAACTAGGTGGAAATGTAGTAAGAAAAGGAGATAGTGCATACGATTGGGTAGATAGTTTTGCTACTACAGATTTATTAAATGTAATTGCAACTGGTGGTAAATTTACATCTAAAAATGGAAAAAAATATGACATATTAAGTTCAGCAGCTATTGCTAAAAGTAAATTAAAATCTAAGAAAAAACAAAAAGAATTACAAGAAAAACTTGGAGATAAAAATTTTGAACAATTAGCAGATGAATATTTAGATGGAAAATTATCAGATGAAGATTACACAGAATTAGCAAAGGTATTTACAGAATCACAAGGAGAAATAGCAGATGCTTTTATTGGAACATACTATAAAGATTTACCAGAAATAACTAGAGGTCAATACGCACCACAATTTACAGATGAAAATTTGTACAATAAAACAATTAATAGTTTGTTTACATCATTAATGACTATACCTACAAACAAATTATCAAGATCACCTGCATTTAGAAGATTGTATTGGAAACGTGTATCAGAAACTATAGAGTTTTTAGGGAGAGATGCTAGAGATGAAATGGTAAATATAGCAAATAAATCATTAAAAGAATTTACTGCATATGATCCAATACTAGATGGTTACCTAAAAAAAATAAATAGTGCAGGTTATTCAGGACCAAAAGAAGCTATTACTGATGTTAATTTGTACGATAAAATGGTAGCTTCTGATGCTTTAACTCAAACAAAAAAATTGCTTTATGATATATCTGAACGAACTGTTATAGGAGATTCACTTAGATTTGCATTTCCTTTCTTAGAAGCATACTTAGAAATATTTAAAACTTGGTCAGACATTACAAATAAAGCAGGTGGAAAAAACTTAGTAAACCTAAACAAGTTAGTACAAAGTGGTAGTGAGCCTAACCCATTAGCAGACCCAACAGGTCAAAGAGGATTCTTTTATACAAACCCTGTAAATGGAGAAGAAGTATTTGCATATCCAGGTACAGGTCTTATACAAAAATGGATGTTTCCTGAACTACAAGATACAGGAGTAGATGCTTCATTCCCTGTGTATGTATCATCTGTAAACTTAGTAGCAGATATTATGCCAGGTATAGGACCTATTATCAGAGTACCTGCTAGTTATTTAAGAAAAAACTTTCCAGAAGAAGGTGCTATAAATCAAATATTGTTTGGTGATTTTGCACCACCTAATAGTTTTATTGAGGGTGCTGCACCATTCCCTGCTTGGCTTAAAAAGTTTTATCAAGCATATAAAGCAGGTGGTACAAGTAGTCCTGAATTAAATAGATTATTTAATAATACAGTTATTGATACTTATAAAGCATTAATATATGCAGGTGCTATTGATGATAGTACACCACAAGGTGCAGAAGAAGGTTTAGAGTTAGCAACAAGTTACGCACAAAAAATATTTGTTATTAGAGGAGCTTCACAACTTATAGGTCCAACAGGTGCTGCATCACCACTTTGGACTGTTACTGATAAATCAGGATCAGCATTATTTGTTGAATCATTAGCAGATACATACAGAGATTACAAAGCTGCTGCTGATGGTGATGATTATGGAGCAACACAGAGATTTATACAAGAATTTGGAATTGATCCAACTGCTATGCTTACATCAAAATCAAGATCAATAGTAGCTAGACCAGTTACAGTATTTAGTGCAGATTGGGCAAGAGATAATAAAGAAATTTATGATGATTTTAATTCTACTGCATTTTATTTAACACCTACTGATATAGACAATGAGTTTAGTTATGATGCTTACCTTAACGCTTTAGAGGAAGGTACACTTGCACCAAGAACTCCTGGACAATGGGTATTAGCAAAAAATAGATTGTTAGGTTCTATTGCTTATGAAAACTTTTTGCGTAACACAAAAGTAGGTGGAGTAACACTTATGAATACAAACACTAAAACTGCACAGTTACTTAAATGGACAAAACAATCACAGTTAATGAACCAGTACTGGGGTTATGGACAAGATACAGGTTTTGAAGTAGATAAACCAGATACAGACTTTTTATTACAAGAAATGGGTGGTCAAACATATTTGCCAGATCGTACATCTAGTTTTAAACAAGGTTGGATAAAAGAAGATTATACACCTATAGATAAACTTAAAGATAATAATGCTGCTATTGCTTATGGTAAATATAGAAAAGCATATGATGTAATTGTTGCAGAAAGCATAAACAGAGGATATGCACCATCATCTATAAGAACTAATAGAGAATTAGTAAAAGCAAGGCAATACTTACGAGATATTGCGACTAAACTAATATTAGAGTACCCTGAATTTGGTCCTTTATACAACAGTATTTTGGAAAACGAATTAAGGGAAGAAGTATCAGACCAAGAATTATTAGGTATGTAAATGAACGATATAGATAAATTAATACAATCATTAGTAGAACAAGACAGTTTAGCTGGACAAAATCCTATTCTTACAGAAAACGATATACAAGAAATGAAGATGATGAGTACAGTTGATGATGTACAAGCGTTTGCAATAACTAAAGGTATAGATGCAGCAAAAGTAAACAATGCTTTAATTAATGCAGGTTTAGAGTTTGGATCAGGTGGATTAGATGATTTTGATGTTGCAGGTTTATTTGGTTTTGGAGCTGAAGCATTACCTGGAATTATAGGTGGATTACCAAGCGACTATACACCAAGAAATCCTGCTAATACAGATTTTTATAGAGAGGGTGATGAATATAATATCTTTGCTAATTTACCAACAGAGGACTTATATTCATTACAAGCTAGATTAATACAAGGTGGGTTATTGGCTAGAGGTGGATTTACACCTGGTGATTTTGATAGTAAAACTGCAAGTGCTATGAGATTAGTATTAGGCAGACAAAATAGAATAGGTGTAAAAATAGATAATAAATCTACTGCTTGGAATGAAGCATTACTTTTGTATCAGAACGAACCATTAGCTAGTGGAGAAGAAGTATCTGTATTTTTACCACCTGATTATGCAGAAGTATCTACACGAATACGAAACTTATTTACAGAAAATTTAGGCAGACAACCAAAAGGTTATGAATTAACATTGTTAGCAGAACAATTTTACAATGATTCTACTTTACAATCACAACAACAATCTGAATTACAAGAAATGGCATTAGGACCTACTGTTGAAGAACTAGAAGCAGGTGCTATTGGATCAAAAGATATACAAGGAGTTGTTGCAGAAACAGGATTGCAAGAAGTATCTCCTACAGGTAGATTGTACGAAAATTTTAATAACTTAATACAAAAAGAGAAAGATAGGTTACAAGCTAATGTTGATATTCAAACAACTGGTCGTAATATGCTTGGTACTATCCTCGGTACAAGGAGATAGCGTGGCTGAATCAAGAGAACTACAAGCATTTAGATTAGCAATAGCACTTACAGAAGGTGGTGGAAAAATAGATTACAAACAAGGAAATTCTTCTACTGGTGCTTATGGTGCTTATCAATTTGTTCCTAAATGGTGGGATTGGTATAGAAGTAAAGTACCAGGTATGCAAGATGCAAACATAGAAGATCCAAGAGCTCAAGATGCTGTTGCTTCTTGGCATTTTAATAATAATTTTAATGATTTTGGTAGTTGGGAGTTAGCAGCTATTGCACATTTTGCTGGTAGAGATGATGCTTTTAGAGCAAAAAATGGTCAAATGGAAGATGTTTTAAAAATGAAAGATTCTACTGGAGTTACAGTAGAAGAATACATAAACAAAACTATGCAAAACTACAGAGAACAAACAGAGTTATATGCAAAAGTAGATAAAGATGTTGCAGCTATGAATTTACCAGACTTTGGTGCTGGTTTTGGTGGCACATACAAACCAGAAGAAATAGTAAGTAAAGAGGCAGCAACAGTATTAGATGTTATAACTAATGCTATGAGTGATGGTGGTAGGAAAAAATTTCCTATGAATACTAAAGCAGATTTTAATAGTCAAGTACCAAAAGCAGCAGGTTCTATGGAAGATGCTAAATATAAAACAAGAATCAATAGATTGAAAGCTAGTATAGAGTAATGGCATATAACTTACTTGGACAACAAGGAGCTAAAGGAGATAGAAACCCTGATTCTAATTTAACAGCAGAACAAGCAACATATCTTTACGACACACCACCTGGACAAGGTGATAACAAAGGTGTAACAAATGCTGGTAAACCAGTAGATCAAGAAGATGTAAAAGAAAAATTAGAAGAAGTTGGCGAACCAATTAGATTTACTGATGGTGATGATGAAGAAACTGTTGTAACAACTACAACTAATAATATTTCTGAAGCACAAACATTACTTAATAATGCAGGTTTTAATCCAGGAGTAATAGATGGCATTAATGGTCCTAACACAAAAGCTGCTGCTGAAGCATACATAAATGCTTCAAGAGGACAAGATGAATTAAATAAAAGAAGGCGTGAAGTAGGTTTTATATTAGGCATAGAAGCTCCTACTACAACTACAACTACAACTACTGTAAACGAAACTATAATTTTATATGATAAAAACGGAAATGCTAAGAAATTTTTAGTAACAGAACCTTGGAAAGAGTATGTTGAGTCTGGAACATTATTTTATAGTGACCCTACTAAAACAAATAATGGAGTTGAGGGTGGCAA
>CENP01057097.1_pt1 | contig 10833 bp, 11 predicted proteins | sample 361281 | NCBI WGS metagenome assembly CENP01 (sample SAMEA2591122, study PRJEB7988) | marine metagenome | biome: marine biome (ENVO:00000447); feature: deep chlorophyll maximum layer (ENVO:xxxxxxxx); material: saline water (ENVO:00002010), including plankton (ENVO:xxxxxxxx) | depth 70 m
TTATTTTTATAGGTGATAAGATTAATAAATGAGATCAATAATATTCTGTTTCTTAGCTATTTTTAGTTTCAATATTTTTGCCGAATTTGATACTAAATGTTCTGTTCTTATTACAAAAAGGCTTCAATCATCAGATGATGCTTATAAAGATGCTTTAAACAAAATTAATTCATGTAATAAGTATGATATTTTGTCTGTTACAAGCTTTCTTGAAGAACCGATAAGTAAAGTATATATAACAGATCTAATTCAAACTTACTGTATGTTTGATCATCAAATTATTACTTTAATTGATACCAATACAAGCAACTTGAGCTGTATTCACAGAGGCCAGGCTCGTATTGAGAGAAAATTTAATTCAATTCAGTGATTATTGTTTCCAAAGATTAACAAATAGTTTCAAAACCTTAATATAAAAGTCTTACTATTTAAGTGTAATAGATATCGAAAGTACTCCTCGATGCAATATCAAGACTTTCATTGATAGCAGGTTTTCCCCTGAACCTGCTATCAAATTTTTAGATATAAAGATTAAAACCCATGCAGACTAGAACTACGATAGATGGTAGCCAAATTATTGGTCTAATCATTTTAAATCTATATAAATCAACTATCGCTCCAATTAAGTATAAAATTCTTAGGCCCAACCATGTTTGTGCTAGCATTAAATTATCCACTTCTAAAATTACAGACAATACAGCCAATACCATAAATATTGGGAGAGATTGTCGTAAATTATCTCCAGCAGATCCCATTCTTTCAGATAAAGCTGTTTTAGCAGATAGATCACCACCAGTATATGTCCATTGGATAAATGGCACCTTGTGAAGTGAAAAACCCATCACCAAAAACAAGTGCAAAATGTAAAACATAACTACACATACTATTAAATTTGTCATATTGACTTCCTATTAATTAACTCTTTGATTAATAGTAATACTTTTAAGATAAGATTCAATCAATAAATTAAGAATTAATGAGATCAATATCGTCTTGTTTGAGCATGGTGTTATCAATTGTTTCAAGCAATGGCTTTAAATGTCTAGCATAGGGCTTCCATCGTCCCATACCTTTTTTATTGATTGGTTGTCTTACTTGTTCTGAACTAGCTGTTCTTACTGATCTTTCAGTTTTATGAAATGAAACACAGCTATCTTCAAAAGGAATATCTATAAAATTAAGAATTCTTTTTACTTGCCCCTCTAAATCATCAATAACATCTTCGTTATTAACTCTAAGTATTTTTCCTGGGAGAACTTTATCCCAATGATTCATAAGGTTTACATAACTATTATAATAACTGCCTGCTTCTTTAAGACCATATGTAAATTCTTGACCTTGAGCAAAGAGCTGCTTAAACATACTAAAGCAACAATCAAGCGGATATCTTCTAGCATCAATAATTTTTGCATTTGGAAGGATGGAGTGTATTAATGCAATATGACGAAAGTTATTAGGCATTTTATCTGTAAAAAATGGTGCAGATTTTCTATGTATAGAAGTTTCATTTATATAGGTGTTGCCATATGCACTTCTTTCATCAACTGTTAGATCTTCTATTATCTTAGGGTATTTACCTTTTTTACCATAAACATCATCACCTCTTAAGCTATGGGCCAATGAAAGTATATTTGGAAGCTCCAATGTTCCATCAATCATAGAATGGGAGGCAAGAATTTGCTCAATAAGAGTTGAACCAGCTCTTGGCAGCCCTAAAATAAATATAGGGTCTTTAAGTTGGCATCCACCTGGTTTTAAATTTTGAAAAAAAATCTCATTACAAATATTAATTTGATCCTCAAACTCTTTATTCATTCCATCGATTGAATATTTGCTTTGATTATTTTTGATAATATTGCCCTTATGAAAATGAGAAAAAGCATTATCGAAATCATTATTTAATTCATATCCTTGAGCTAATGCAAAATGAAAATATGCTTTTTCACGAAGAGATAGATCAACACGCTCTAGTTGGGTCTTCATTAGATTAATCTCATAATCACTAAACCTATAGGTTTTAAGATTTGATAAAGAAAAAAAAGCCTCTCCATGATTTGGTTTAATCTTATATGCCTCTTGGTAACTTTTAATTGCATCACTAGTTTTACCAAGTGTTTTTTCTGCATGACCTTTGGAAGTGAATGCACTGAAATTATTTGGGGTCTTTGTAATAATATGATTTAACATATTTATAGCACTTCTATTTTCTCCATTTTGCATGAGTTCAATTGCTTTCTGGAGTTCAAATAGTGGATTATTAGGAAATCTTTCACATAAAATATTTACTTGCTCTGTAGTTTTTATAAATTTTTGTGTTTTTCTTAATACCATCAAGTACTTCATTCTTAAATCAGGATTATCAGGTTCAAAATTTGTTGCTTGCTCAAGAAGATATTCAGCATCATTATAATGACCTAACCTGCTAGCTATTTCCGCTAATTGTCCCATTGCATATGTGTGTGTTGGATTGTTTTTAAGAAACTCTCTAACTCTGATTTCAGCTATTCCTAATCTATCTTCATTCATTATTTGATCAATATAAAGTAGTATATTTGGTAAATTTTTTAACCTATTTAATTGCTCTAAAGCATGATCAAATGCCTTTTTATTGTTGCTTGACTTAAACAAATCAGTCAAAGCTTTCCATGACCCAAGTAATGCAGGATTTAATTCACATGCTTGACGAAAATTTGAAATGGCTTCTTCATAATTGCCGATAGATTTATTAAGATGACCTAATTCTTGATAGGCTCTACCCATATCAGGTGCATAACTTAATAATGATAGAGTATATTCTTTTGACTGATCATATTTTTTTAAGTGTCTTGATGAGACTGCAGCTAGATATAGACTGTCAATATGATCTGGATATTTAGATAAGTTTATTTCTAATATTGTAAGAGCATCTGAAAATCGATTTTCCTTAAGTGCCAATGTCGCTTCATTAATATCAACTTGAAGAGTTCCATCATCAGTTATAGTTTTTTTCATATATAAAAATATTATATAAAAAAAAGGGAGTATAAACTCCCTTTTAGAATTGTTAATTAAATATTAGAAACTTTTCTTATATCTAATACCTAATGTTCTTGGCTTGACTAAAGCAACTCTTTCTCTATCAAAGATAAAAGTATTGCTAATATCAGCTCTTTTATCAGTAACATTATCTAAATAGAGTTCAGCCATCCACTCATCATTACTTACACCTGTTCTCAGGTTAAATAATGAATATGCATCTTGAACAGCTCTATTAGGCTGCATAATATCTGAGAAGCTACTATCAGAAATAGTCATTTGTACTTGAAAATGACCAGTATTACCTGAACTAAGTCCCCATTCTTTTCTTGCAGCTATGTTTCCTTGAAATTCAGGAGCAAAAGCTAATGAATCTCCAACCACAATATCACCTGTTGCTGGAACCAAGTTTTTAACAATTTCACTATCAAGAATTGAAAAAGCACCTGAGAGTATCAGACCATTTCCATTAACATAGATAAAGTCACCTTCGACACCAGTTATTTCTGCATCAGCTGCATTATCAGAGAAAAACAAGTTAACAATAGCAGCATCAAATATTGTGCTTTGTAAACCAGTAATATCTACCATGAATGCACTTCCGTTGAATCTAAGAGCTCCATCCATTAATGTTGCTTTCCAGCCAAATTCAAAGTTGGTAACTTCATCAGTATCTGTTACGGCCGGAATGGTATAAGCACCAGATGAAACTCCTGCTGGTCTATTAAGTAACCCAGGTCTAAATCCTTCGGACCATGTTAAATAATACATAATGTCCTCTGAAGGATTCCATGAAAGTGTAGCTTTACCAATTACACCATCTGTTTCAGCTTTATCAGGATATCCATTAGGATTATCTGGTCCATATTGAACAGATAAATTGGCTCCACCGCCACCTGGATCAGTATCAGCACCTTTGTTACCATAGGCACCATTAGCACTTCCTTCCAAATCAACTGCGATATCATAATAACGAGCACCTAGTGTTAACTCAACATTATCTTGTAATGCAAAATTAACCTCACCAAAAAGCCCAAACTGCTTATCAGTTCTTAGGATATCATTTACAAAAATTATCGGTGCATTATATGGACCCGGCTCAGAATACCAACCAGCTCCTGCATTACCACCCTGACCAGGTTGTGGATTTGTATGTGGGTAATTTGGTGAGTATTTAGTATCAAGTTTTGCCGATCCTGGATATGTGAACTCATTATGCTCAATCATTTCTAAATCACTCGTGAAAACACCCGCTGTAAATGAAGTTGTATCATTGATATCACCATTTACTCTAAGCTCATGAGTTGTGACTTCTGTTGAACCGGTATGAGCAACATACATATCTGGTGCTTGACAAGTTCCAGGACTTGCAACAGAAGTATAATTAGTAACACCATCACAAATATAAAAAGGTACATATTGACCAACAAATAAGTAATCAGTGTAGTCTATGTTTTGATCAGTTGCTCTATCTGTATATGCACCAGCATAAATAACTTCAAGATCACCAACAGTACCCTCTAAAGTAAGACTAATATTGTCAAAACTATCTGAGTTAGTGTCGTCTGTATATCTTTGAATTTGTAAATCATCAAGATTTGGATCTACAAAAAATACACCCTCAGAATCAATATCTTGTGAAGCAACAGAAACTAACGCATCCCAATCATCATTTATTTGAGTAGCTACGCTTGCTCTGAAACCTTGATAAGTTACTGGATTTGAATTTTCTCTTTCTATTGCATTTGCAGTAAGGAAGGTTGCAGCACTTAAATCAGCACCAGCTTGGAAACCAGCTCTTGCTGAACCAACTGGAAGACCGTTAGCTCTAACAGTATCAGCTGTTCTGAAACGTGCTGATTCTCTAACTGTTCTTGTACCAGCAACTTGATCGATATAACCACCTCTATAGTCTCTGTATGCTACGAATCTAAGCGCTGAATCATTTCCTAGAGGAATGTTGTTCATATATTCAAATTTATTACCTTCATCGCCACCTGACATTATTCTTGCTTCAACTTCGAGACTGCTAAGATTTTCACCTATTACAGGTTTATTGGTAATCATTCTTACAACACCAGACTGAGAACTAGCTCCAAAAAGAGTACCTTGAGGACCAGATAAAACCTCGACTCTACCTATATCAGCTGCATAAACATCTAAATTTCTACCAGGTTGAGCTAAAGGTTGTTCATCAAGGTAGAAGGATACATTTGGTGCTAGACCGGCAACACCAGCAGTTGTCAATGCAGGAGTGGTTGAAGCAAGTCCTCTAATATAAATAGTATTATTACCAGGACCTGAACCACCAGCTGTTACACCAGGTAATTGGAGTAAGTAATCTTCAAAGATATTAATGCCTTTTTCTTCTAGTGTTTCTTCAGTAATTGCAGAAACAGAAACAGGCACATCTTGAAGTCCTTCTGCTTTCTTCCTAGCTGTGACAACAATCTCTTCAACTGTTGCCTGACTTTGTCCAGCAACAAAACCACTGAATGCAGCAGTATTTATTAACGCAAGAGCAGATAAGGAAGGTAGTATTTTATTTTGTTTATAGTTATTGAACATAATAAATTCCTTTATATATAGTTAAAGAAATTGCAATAAACAATAAGCAGGTTCCCCCAGTTTTTCCCCCAGAGAAGTTTAGCTTTGTTTATAGACCAGCAATTTCAGTAAATCGGTCTTGTAAATATAATAACAGCTATAAAAAAGGATGCAAATATATTTGTTCTGAGCATTACCTAGAAAAAAGCTCATATTTATGTTTCACTTAAAAAATCAAATAAAAATAAATTAATTAATGAATAGCTTAAACAAATCAAGATTTCTTCTTTCAGTTTTATTATTATCCACAATTACTGCAATTGTATTTATGAATCTTGAGGCTTCATCTCAATTTTTTACCAATACACAAATTGCTATATCTGAAACAATGGGATGGTTCATAATACTTACTGCAAACGGTTTTTTAATATTCTCAATATATTTAATCTTTACTAAATATAAAAATATTAGATTAGGTGGATTAAATGCTGTCCCTGAATACTCCTATTCTAATTGGATAGCAATGCTTTTTAGTGCAGGTTTGGGCATTGGTCTTTTATTTTATGGAGTGGCTGAACCTATAGGCAATTTAAATGACTACCCTGAGATGACTGATGATCTTTCATATAACGCGGGTAAAGCAATGAGTTTAACTAATTTGCATTGGGGTCTTCATGGTTGGGCAGTCTATTCAGCATTAGGCTTGTGTTTTGCTTTTGCATCATATAACAGAAAAAAAGCATTTAGAGTTAGCTCTTTATTAGGCACCTCTGTAGAAAAGAATAAACCTCTTTCAGCGACGATTGATATAATTGCAATTCTAACTACCATTATTGGCATCGCAACATCCCTTGGTTTAGGGGCATCACAAATCAACGGAGGCCTCAATTATGTTTTTAATATAGAAATTAATGAATTTATTATTATCATATTGATAACTCTTTTAGGCCTACTTAGTGTATGTCTGGGCTTAAATGCTGGAATTAAACGTTTATCTCAAATTAATATGTTTATAGCTGTATCTTTAGTTCTTGCAGTTCTATTGATAGGTCCTACTGTATTTATTCTTAATGCAATGGTTCAAAATGCAGGCGCATATATAAATGAAGTTATAAGACTTTCAACTTGGACAGAAGCTTATAATAACTCTGTTTACCAAAATGGCTACACCTTATTCTATTTTACCTGGTGGTTTGCATGGGCACCTTTTGTTTCATTGTTTATTGCTAGAATTTCATATGGACGAACTATTAAAGAGTTTATTGTAGGTGTTCTATTCGTTCCATCTTTAATAGTTTTCATATGGATGGGTATTTTTGGTAATTCCGCAGTATATTTACTTATAAATAATATTTCAGATATAGCAGACGCTGTAAGTAGTAACGCTAGCACAGCATTGTTTGTACTTTATGATTCTATGAATTTTTCATTCGCCTTGTCCTTAGTTTCTCTAATCTTAATTGTTACTTTTTTTGTCACTTCATCTGATTCAGGCGCACTTGTAGCCTCAATGTTATCCTCCAAAAAAGGTGCAGATATTGATGGTGATTCTCCATTAGTTTCTAGGATTACATGGGCAATCCTTCTGGGAGTTGTAGCTGGTGTTTTGTTAAAAGCTGGAGGGCTAGGAGCCTTACAAACCGCAGTTGTAATATTTGGAATGCCATTTTCTATAATTACAGCGTTTGCTTGTAGGGAGCTTTATAGATCTCTTGAAGATGAATTAAATAATTAATCTATTTCATCGTCCAATTTTTCAAGCTCTTCTTCAGTCATATCATCCTCGAAAATTAATTGATCTTCAGCACTATCGGTTGTTTTAAATTTTTTTCCAATAACTAATGCAAGAACAACTAATATTAAAATTAAACTTATTTGATATAACATATGAACTTCCTATATATAATTACTAATTTATTAATAATATAACTACATATGGATGCCTTATACAACATTTTAAATAGAGTTTCAGCCAGAACATTAATAGAACCTCATCCCACTAATGATGAAATGGATAAAGTATTTAGGGGAGCATTACGTGCACCTGATCATGCTTGGTTAAGACCGAGTAGCTTCATTCAAGTTACTGGAGAAGGTATTGATAGATTATCAGAGATATTCGAAGAGTATGCAAAAACTGTTCCTAATATAAAAGATGAAATAATTTCTAAATATAAAAATGCGCCATATAGAGCACCAATGATAGTTATTTTAATTAATTCAATTAAGGAACACCCTAAGGTGCCTGAAATAGAACAAAAACTATCTACTGCAGCCTCTGCGCAAAATATACTTCTATCTTTGAATGCACTTGGTTATTCAGGAATTTGGAGAACAGGCAAATTGGCCTTCAACCCATTTGTAGCATCAAAACTCAATCTTGAGGCAAACCAAGAAATTCTAGGCTATATATATGTAGGAACTGCAGATGGGGCAAACAAAAAAATACCAGAATTAGATATTCAAGATTTTGTAAGCTATTTATAGCTTATTTGTTTTATAAATATATGCTGCAGTAAATGCCATGCATGTAAATATTAATTCAGAAATTAATGATGCGATGGCTATTTCAGTCTCGTAATTAATAGCTGTTAGTACATTAAAAATTCCTGCAATTAAAAAGATAAGGCCAGCACTAAATATCCATTGATATTGTTTAGTTACAAATGAAAAAATGGACATTATTGATGTGCCAAGAAAAAAAGCAGTAAAGTCCCTAACTTGAGTATTTCTTGCATCCCCTTCCATATATACCATGCTTAAAGATTGAGCAGCTGATTCAGGTGAAAAGATCCATTGAGCAGAAATAACACCGAGCACTGTTGCTAGTAGTATTGATAATGTATTAGCTATTTTCATAATAGTATTTTTTCTATATATGGTAAGTCATTGTGTATGATTTCATCATTATTGCAAACTACATGATGAGTATTAGTTTCATTTTTAAAAGAAACTGAAAATCTAGGATTATCATTAATTATGTGTAGAGCGCAATAACCTTCGATCGCTATGCAGTCATTAATATTTTTAGCTTCTAAACTCTCTTTAACAAAAGGTATTCTTTCTGGTTCTTCGTCATAATGCGGGCAACAAATACCTTTTACAAAGCCAAGGCATGGAATGATTGCTTGGTGGTCTTTGAAGGAATCAGTAATACCTTTTTCAAACCAACATATTGCGCCAGCACTAACTCCACTCATAATAATATTATTTTCATATGCATTTTTTAAAATAGAATCTAATCCCCATTCTCTCCATACAGCTAACATACTTTTAGTATTACCCCCACCAACATATATTATGTCTTGTTCTAATATGTGTGCCTCCAAATCGATTGTTCTTTTAAAAAAATTAATATGTGATGTTACACAATCTAAAGAATCAAAGGCCTTATAAAAATTATCAATATAACCTTGATCATCACCAGTGGCTGTTGGAATAAAACAAATTTTTGGGTTTGGTTCTTTAGATTGTTTAACTATATATTTTTCAATTTTAAGTTCTCCAATTTCTCTACCAAATCCCCCGCCACCAATTGCAATTATTTGTTTCATAAATTATCTACAATTTTTTTTATTTCCTTGATATGTTCTGTTGTTGTTCTACAACATCCACCAACCACTGAAGCACCATTTTCTATCCATTTTATAACGAAATCTTTGTATTTTTCAGGCTGTATAGGTTGATGATTGTGATAATGCCATTCATCGGAATCGCTTACAAAGCCTTCTAATTTATTTTTTTTATATACTGATGAATTGGCATAGATACCAAAAGTTTTTTCTTTTGCAAGTTTTTCTATTGCAAGACTTGCAGTATCAGCATGAACACAATTAACTAATTGGCAATCTACATCTAACTTTAAGCCTTCTTCGATAGCCAAATCTAATAGTTCGGTACTTGGGAGTCTATTTAACTTATTACCTCTTGTTGTCCAGCTTAGCCAAACGATATCAGAGTAATTTTTTGCAGTTGAAGCAGCTATTGTGCCCTCGTATATTGAGGCCATTGTTTCACAAATAATTACATCAACCTCATCTTTGTATATAGAACCTAGTGTGTCATAAAATTTTCTAAGCGTTTTTTCTTTTGAACTTAGATCTGGTCTAAATGTTACATGTATTGGTGGATAACAGCCTGCTATTTTAGTATCAGATCCAGTTTTTATAACCGCTTCTTTACAAAGCTCAAGAGAACGTTTTGCTAAATCCTCATAAGCAGGGGCTGTTGGTTCTCTCTTTAATAATTCTGGGGTTGCTTGATAGTTAGATGTTGTAATTACATCTGCTCCAGCTTCAATATTATCTATATGAATCTGTTTAATTACCTCAGGGTTATGGATAAGTGAGTATGCTGACCATATAGAGGTTTTGAAACTTGGAAGATATTCCCCTCTATTTTCTAATTCTGTACCTAAAGCTGAATCTAGTATTAATGGTTTCATTTTTTAATATGTTTAAAAGTTAAACATTATACTTTTTATTAAATTCAATAAGCCTATTTTTCCATTTTCTTGTTAAGAATTTAAACTCTGTTGGTCTAACTATAAATTCTTGAAAGTCTGAATTTCTATCTACCATCAGGATAACAATTTGTTCAATATTTGTTCCAAACATTACATTATGAGCATTTGCATATGCGCAACCTTGTAAAAAATAATCCTCAATCCATTCTCTTTTCTTAATTTTTTTTGCAGTTTTAAAATCAATTAGGGTTGGAATATTTTCATACATCCCAACACAATCTGCTGTTCCAGCATATAAATTATCTAATAATAGACCAACTTCAAGGCCCCATATTTCAGTAATCCCTTTTAGGCCATCATTAATAAATTTAGTTGAAATCTTTTGGGCCAATTGTTGGTCATGAGTTTCATCAAAATTATTCCAATAAGCTCCATTTAAATAATTTTCTATTGCCTCATGAACTGCTGTTCCAATATCAGTACTTTGCTTAATGATTCTATCAGCCTCTTCATTACCAACTCTATTTCGCCATTGAATGAGTGCGTCTGTAGATTTTGAAGTTCCAGATAAAACAGTTGTTACGCTTGGTACGGGTTTTTTATTTGAGTCTAAATAATGACGACCAATTTCTAAATCAACTCTTTCGAGTGTTGGATACTCATACATCGTTTTATTAAGCATCAGATGATAAGATTTTTAGAAGAATAGTTTGAAGTTGATCAGGATCTTCAAAGAATGGAAAATGACCAGTTTCTTTTAAAATAAAAATATCTTTTTCTAGCTCAAGATTTTTTAAAATAATATT
>CENP01023860.1_pt1 | contig 10814 bp, 12 predicted proteins | sample 361281 | NCBI WGS metagenome assembly CENP01 (sample SAMEA2591122, study PRJEB7988) | marine metagenome | biome: marine biome (ENVO:00000447); feature: deep chlorophyll maximum layer (ENVO:xxxxxxxx); material: saline water (ENVO:00002010), including plankton (ENVO:xxxxxxxx) | depth 70 m
GGCATAGCTTACATCTTGCAAGACAATTCAGTATTTCCCGATATGACTGTTGAGGAAAATCTATTAATGGGTGGTTATATTAAAGATAAACAGGATGAAGCGTATGAAGAAGCTGAAAGAATTTTTCAAAAATATGAGAGATTAAGAAATAGAAGAAACCAACCTGCCAAAGTTCTGTCAGGTGGAGAAAGAAGATTATTAGAAATATCTAGAGCTCTGGTAATGAAACCATCTGTTTTATTAGTGGATGAACCTTCGATCGGTCTAGAACCTAGATATATTAGTATGGTTTTCGAAATTTTAGATGATCTTCAAAAAGCTGAAAAGAAAACTATAATTCTTGTAGAACAAAATGCAAAAAAGGGTTTGGAGTTTGCTGATGTAGGGTACGTTTTAGTTTCTGGACAAACTGCTATAGCTGGCAAGGGTGATGATCTTTTAAAAAATCCTGACGTAGGAAGATTATTCCTCGGTGGATGATTAATACTGAAGCCTTTCTTTTAGGTTTGAAATCTTTAAAGGGTGTAAGAAGTCCTGCAATCCCGCTTGCAGCTTGTTTTATTGCATTGGGAGCCTTGTTGAAAGATGCGGGATTTAATATCCAACAAAGCGCAGCTTCTAGTTTTTTTACTTATGCATTACCAGGTCAATTGGTAATGGCAGAGTCGTTATTAGTTGGCGCTTCAATTTTAAATATTTTTTTAGCTGTTTGGTTAGTCAATTTTAGGCTTTATCCTATGACAGTCTCCTTATTTCCATTGTTAGAACATAAGTCGCAACCTAAATGGAAATATTATTTGTCATGTCACTTTTTAGCTGTAACATCTTGGCTGATAGCAAAAGATTCTTATAAAAAAATTAATTCAAAATACCGAATCGATTATTGGATAGGAATAGGAGTCGGAACCTGGTCAACAGCTATTTTAATGACACTAATTGGTTTCTTAGCCGCAGATCTATTAAATAAAGATATGTTGATTGGACTAGCTATAGTAAATCCAACTTATTTTTTTTGTATGATGATTGGAGCTATGAAAAAACTCTCTGTTTCAATTTCTATTATTTTTGGAACAATTTTAGGGCCAGTGATTTTTTTATTTTCAGCTGAATGGTCTCTACTTTTCGCTGGTCTTATTGCTGGATCAGTAGGATTTTTATTTGAAGGAAATAATGACAGGTAGTCAGATTATAATATTAGCTATTGTTGTAACTTCTGTAGCAACTTTTGCATCTAGATTCATGGGGGCAATAACATCAGAAAAAGTTAGTGTAAAATCAAAAATATTTAAATGGTTCAATTGCGTGGCTTATTCTACTTTAGCAGCATTAATAGGAAGAATGATCATTTTTCCAGCAGGCGTGTTAGCTGAGTCAGAAGTTATTATAAGGTTAATCGTGTTTGCTATTTGTATTGCCTTGTTTGTAATTAGTAAAAAAAATCTTGTTATACCAACCCTAATATCTGCTATACTTCTTTCAACATTTAATAGTTTATGAGTATAAAAATCCTAGACCATGAGAAATCTAAAAGAGTAAAAGTAATTAAGATAGAAGAAAAAGATTTAGATAAATTAATATTCCCATTTAAAAAACATTCAATTCAATCCTTGGAATACAAACCATTTTCTCGGTTTACCATTGCAAAAGCTCTTGATGATTGTTTTGAGAATAAGTTAAGTAACAGTTTAAAAAAAATACTTAATGATAGAAACTCAGGCACAGTAATTGTAGAACCATTAATTAAAAATGATAAATTTGATAAAGAGTTTTTAGTAAAAATGTCTACCAGCCTTGCCTATCTAGTTGGAAATCCTAATTTCGATTCTATGACAGGAAAATATTATGCGAGATTTACTGTTCATCATTCAGATGCAAGTGACTCTTATTTAAGAAAAGCCTACACAAATTTAGATCTTCATACTGATGGCACCTACGTTGATGAAAAAACTGATTGGATAATAATGACAAAAATGGAAGAGAAAAATGTAAGCGGAGGAGAAAGTGTTATATTACATCTTGACGACTGGGAATATTTGGATGAGCTAAGCAATGACCCAATAGGACAAGAAGATTTTATTTGGGGGTCACCGAAAAGTAAAAATATAGATTACAAGATAAATCACCCTGTATTTTCAAAAGATAATAATGGTAATCCAATAATTTCATATATAGATCAGTTCCCAGAGCCAAAAAATATGAAACAAGGTTTATTTCTGCAAAAATTATCAGATGCCCTGGAACAGAGTAAAAATAAAATTAGTTTCCCTTTACCGGTCGGCTCAACAATTTTCTCAAATAACTACTTTTGGCTTCACGGCAGAAGAGCATTTAAGGAGCATTCTGGGTTATCAAGAGAATTATTAAGGATTAGAGGAACTTTTTTTAATTAATACTTAGTTGACTCTGAAACGTTAATTCATTTTAATATAGACAAATAATAAACACAGGGGGAAATAATGTTTAACAAGTTCAAAAAACTAATCAGTTTAGTTTTTGCCACTGTTCTTTTAACCTCTATTTCAAACACATCATTCGCAACCGACAAATTACATTTTGTAATTGGAGGCGGCGCAGGTGGTGGTTGGGATGGAACTGCTAGAGGGACTGGTGAAGCTTTAACTAAAGCTGGTTTTTTACAAAGTGCATCATTTGAAAATATGTCAGGTGGTGGTGGAGGAAAAGCTTTATCTTACATGATAAACACAAAACCTTCGGATACAATTTTAGTTCAATCAACTCCATTGGTGCTAAGATCAATTACTAGACATGCTGGTTATGTAGATAAAAAAAATGCAGCTAAAGTAACTTCTTATAAAGATGTTGTACCGATAGCTGGTGTAATTGGTGATTACGGTGCAATCGTTGCAGCAAAAAATTCACCATATAATTCTTGGAAAGACGTAGTTGCTGCTTACAAAGCAAATCCAAAATCAGTAAAAATGGCCGGTGGATCAGTGAGAGGAAGTATGGACCATTTGATTGGTGCATTGGCATTTAAAGAGGCAGGTGCTAATCCTAACGATGTAGTTTATATTCCTTACGATGCAGGTGGTAAAGCATTGGCTGGACTTTTATCAGGTGAAACTCAAATACTTTCCACTGGATTAGGAGAAGTAATGGGTGCTAGAGACCAAGTAAAAATTCTCGGTATCACAGCTCCCAAAAGAGTCGCTGATGCTCCAGATGTACCGACTTTAAAAGAACAAGGCACTAACGCGATCTTCGTAAATTGGAGAGGTTTCTTTGGTCCTCCAGGTATGAGCGATAGCGAGAGAAAGAAAATTGCTAAAATGTTAGGCGATGTTCAAAAAACATCTGAATGGGAATCAGTGAGAAAAAGAAATGCTTGGGTAAATATTTATAACCCAGACAAAAAATTCGTTAAATTTTTAGAAAAACAAACAGTTGAAATGACTGGTTTGTTAAAAAATTTAGGCGTAATTAAATAAATTAATAAGGGAAGAGCAGTGAAACTTAGTCCTTCAAAGATTATTTCACTGCTCTTTTTTGTTTTTTCAGGATTTTATCTTTATACTGCCCAACAAATTCAAGTCTTTGCTTTTGATGAAAATGCAGCATTTAATGCCAAAACATTTCCAATCTATTTAGGTTACGCAGGTTTAATTTTCTCAGCCCTTTATGTTATTTTACCAGAAACGAAGCCATCAAATATAGATCTTACAGTTTTAGACTTTAAGAAAACGATTACCTTGGTCATTTTGATGATTATTTATGGAGTAACAATTTTAAGAGCTGGGTACTTTCTCTCAACATCTATTTTTTTAGTTTTATCCTATATTGTTTTAGGAGAGAGAAAGTGGGTCTGGATATTTATTTTATCTTTTCCTTTTGTAGCAATTTTTATGTATCTACTTCATGGTCTTTTAAACATTTATTTACGTGACCCGTTTTTAAAATATTTAGGAATAATGGGATGATTGAAGGAATATTAATAGGGCTAGAAACTGCATTTTCTTTAAAAAATTTGATGATGGTTATGATTGGCTGTTTTTCTGGAACTATAATAGGAATGCTACCAGGTCTTGGACCAATGACAGCAATTGCTTTGATGATACCAATCACTTATGGATTTGAGCCTTCCACAGGTTTAATCTTAATGGCTGGTGTTTACTATGGAGCTGTTTTTGGCGGATCAACTTCTTCAATCTTAATTAATGCTCCTGGAATCCCAGGAACTGTTGCTACATCATTTGACGGTTACCCCATGGCTCAACAAGGAAAAGCGGGAAAGGCTTTGGCAATCGCAGCTTATAGTTCTTTTGCCGGAGGGACAATTGCAGCAATTTTTTTACTTATAGCAGCTCCAAGTTTATCTAAAATAAGTTTAGCTTTCAGGTCACCAGACTATTTTGGTTTAATGATATTAGGTTTGACAGCCGTTTCCGCTTTTTCAGCTAAAGGACATTTTCTAAAAGCGATGATGATGGTTGTCCTCGGTTTAATGTTAGCTAGTGTTGGTCAAGACACTCTCTCAGATATACCTAGATTTACATTTCAAAATATGAATTTATCAGATGGAATAAGCTTTGTATTAGTCGTGATGGCTACGTTTGCTATGAGTGAAGCTTTAACAATAATATTTAAAGCTAATGATCCTACAAGAGTTGCAAAGCAAATTTCATTATCTCAACTGGGGTCTATAAAGCTAGATAAAGTTGAAACCAAAAAAATGGTTACAACAATACCAAGATCATCAGTTTTAGGTTTTATCATTGGTGTTTTGCCTGGTGCCGGGTCAACGATTGCATCTTTCTTAGCCTATGGAATGGAAAGAAATTTTGTAAACGATGAAGAGAAACAAAAATTCGGCAAAGGCAGCGTAAATGGATTAGCCGCCCCGGAAACAGCTAATAATGCTGCTTGCTCCGGTTCATTCGTACCCCTTTTAACACTAGGTATTCCAGGTAGCGGAACAACAGCTGTTATGTTAGGTGCTTTATTAGGTTTTGGAATTCAACCTGGCCCAAGACTTTATCAAACTAATCCAGAAATTTTTTGGTCAGTAATAATGTCAATGTATATAGGAATGGTTATTTTGCTAATTTTGAATCTTCCTTTAATTCCTTATATAGCAAGGGTTCTTGCAACCCCAAGAACTTTCTTAATTCCCTTAATATTATTTTTTTCAGTTACGGGAATTTATTTAATGTCCTTCAATAATTTCGATATTTATTTAATGATAGGTATTGCAGTTTTTGCAACTATTCTTAGATTATATGATTTTCCAATGCCACCTTTAATATTAGCTTTCGTATTAGGTGGATTAATGGAAGAAAACCTTAGAAGATCTCTATTAATAAGCGATGGGTCTTGGAATTTCCTTTGGGACAGACCACTAACACTTATTATTATGTTAATTATAATTTTTATTATAGTTTGGCAAATTTATAAAAGTTTCTTGAGAAATAAGTTATAATCTCACGTATTTCTTTTTTTTATCTAAAGCGAATTCTTTTGCCCCATTAATAGCAATAAATAACAAACCACCTGCAAGACCAATATTTTTCAGCAAAGCTATAATTTGTATTGTGTTATTAAAATCTAAATGAAATAAAAGTCCAGTCATTAAAGAAAAAATTAGAAGTCCTATTGCAGCAACTCTTGTTTTAAAACCAATAATTAAAAGTAATGGAAAAATTATTTCAATTATAATAGCAGGCATTAAGAGAAATCCTGGTAAACCAAAGCCTTCCATCCAGGATATGGTACCATCATAATTTAAGATCTTATTGATCCCACTGAATAAAAATACTGCTGAGATCATTATTCTGCCAAATAAATCTAAAAAATTTATCATTCTATTATTTAACTCTAAAATTTTCTTGTTGTCAAAAAGGGAGGGTTAATTTTGAGTTTTTTTTCTCATCATTTTCAAAATTATTGGTACAATAAATAAAATTAACAATAACCTTATTATGTGATGGAAAGATACAAATTCCGGGTCTAAGTCAAAGAAAATAGCAATTACCGCAACTTCATAAATCCCTCCAGGACAATATGATAAAATTAGAGTGAATATGTTTTTATCTATAATTAGACTAGCCGCATAAGCCGCCATTAGACCAAGCAATACAAGAAGAAAAGTTGCTATAAAGCTGTGAAAGGCATTTTTACCTATCTCACTAAAAGTTTTATTTGCAAATCTGCAGCCGACGGATGCTCCTAGAATCAACAAAGAGTAATCTATGATATCTGAAGAAAGTTGGTAGGATGCAATATCAGTGATTTGTAAAATTCCACTTGCAAATAAAGTTCCAGACAGCAAAGCTGCTGGCATCTTTATTTTGTTAAACAAATAAATAAAAAATAATGAGACTATAATTAATATTAATAAATTAATTTCGTTTTGATTTTTTGATATTCCTAAATTTTTAACGGCAGGCTCAAAATCATAAAAACTATTAACAAATAACGGAAAAATAGTTACAATAATAATCAGTCTTATTAAATGTGATGTTGCAACATGGCTCAAATCAGTTTTTTGATCTTCTGCAAGTATCATGAGCGGGCCTAATGCACCGGGTGCAGCAGAAAAAATTGATGTTTTTTTTTCATAATTAGAAAACTTTTGAAGATACCTTGAAACAACAAAGATACTTAAAAGTATATAAATTAACATTATAATTGAGGTAAAAGCCCAATCTTGGATTTGTTCAAAAAGATCCTTGTCTATATAATTACCAATATATAATCCCAACAAAATTAATATTGATGAAAGAATTATTCTTGGAATTTTAATTTGAACACCTAACAAAGAAGTTATTGAAGTCGCTAGCATTGGACCTAAAAACCATGCTAAAGGTAAATTTAAATAATCTGCAATCAGAGCGCTAGGCACAGAAATCGCAATAACTAGAACAAAAGCTTTAGAAAAAATTTGGTGAAAATTTTCTTTATTAAAGGGTATAACTTGGTTAATTTGCATTATCCATGAATATTGGTTTTATAGGAACTGGTAAAATCGCTTCTTCGATCATATATGGAATCTTTAAATCTAAATTAAAGATTTCAAAGATTTATATATCTTCACGAAACATAAATATAGCAAAAAAACTAAATTTTAAATTTAGTAAAGTAAAAATATGTAAAAACAATCAGGATATAATTGATAATTCAAATATTATTATTTTATCAATAACACCTAAAATAGGAAAAAAAATTTTAAATCAATTAGACTTTAATTCTGACAAAACTATCATAAGTCTAATTTCTACAATCAAACTTAATGATTTAAAACGATTAACAGGTGCTAAAAAAATATGTAAGGCTATACCTCTGCCATTTATTGAAAATAGATTAGGACCAGTAATAATTAGCCCAAAAAACAAAACAGCAAAAAGAATTTTTAGCAAATTGGGTTCTGTAATTGAAATTGATAACGAGAAAACAAGCTTTAATTTTTGGTCGACATCTTCAATTATGGCAGCATATTATGAAATATTAAATTCAACTGCAAATTGGCTAATCAAAAAAAAAGTGAAGAGGAGGTTGGCTGTAAATTATATTTCAGAACTCTTTCTTGCTTATAGTAATGATGCATTTTTAAAAAAAAATATTGGTTTCAAGAAACTTGTTAAAGACTCACAAACTCCAAACGGTTTGAATATGCAAGTTCTTAGTGAATTGAAAAAAGGAAAGTTTTATGACAAATTAATTAAATCTCTTAACAATGTTCATAAAAAAATAAAAAATTAATGGAATATTTTATTCAGCAGATGGTTAATGGAATAACGCTTGGTTCGATATATGGTTTAATAGCAATTGGTTACACGATGGTTTATGGAATTATTGGTATGATCAACTTTGCTCATGGTGATATTTTTATGATTGGAGCGTTTGTTGCTTTGATTTCTTTTATAATATTTGGTTTAACAGGAATTGCATTACCCATAATTCTTTTATTAGTTTTGTTGATTGCAATGCTATTTACAGCCTGTTATGGATGGACTGTTGAAAAATTAGCTTACAAACCTTTAAGAGGCTCATTCAGATTAGCTCCTCTTATTTCAGCTTTAGGAATGTCAATTGTTTTACAGAATTATGTTCAAGTTGCTCAAGGAGCAAGAGTAAAACCAATGCAACCATTATTCTCAGGAGGTTTAGAATTTTTTAAAAATTCAGAATTTATTGTAACCGTGAGTTATCTGCAAATTTTTATAGTTATTTTAACAATTATTCTAATGGGCATTTTTACTTATTTAATTACGAAGACAGATTTAGGAAGAGCGCAAAGAGCATGCGAGCAAGATAGGACAATGACCGCGCTACTTGGTATAAATGTTGATAGAACTATTTCTATAACATTTATTATAGGATCATCATTAGCATCAGTGGCTGGAATGATGTTTGTTCTTTACTATGGTGTTATAGATTTCTACATTGGATTTTTAGCTGGGATTAAAGCATTCACAGCTGCAGTCTTAGGTGGAATTGGATCTTTGCCCGGTGCAATGTTGGGCGGTTTATTAATTGGACTTATTGAGACAATGTGGTCAGGGTATGTATCTATTGAGTATAAGGATGTTGCTGCTTTTAGTGTTTTAATTGTTGTATTAATATTTTTCCCCACAGGTTTTCTTGGCAAACCAGATATTGAGAAAGTTTAATGGAAAAACAAGATTTATTAAAATCATTTAAAGATAGTTTGTTCACTGGATTAATAGCCTTAGCTTTATTTGGTCCGATTGTGGGACTAAGAACAGCTTCAAAAGGGGAAGGTTTATTTATAACCCCTCAATGGGGAATTGTTTTTTTATTAGTTGGGGTGTGTATAGTGGGTAGATTTTTAATAAATTTAAATTCAGCAAGAAAAAATGAATTTAAATTTTTTTTAAGTTTTACATCAAAGCTTTCTAGCTTAACAGAAGATAAAGCAAAACACTTTGCAATAACTGGAATTTTATTTGCAGTTGTCTTCCCCTTTTTACCCTTTACAGATAGATATTTTATGGATGTAGCAATTATGATTTTAACTTATATAATGTTAGGTTGGGGTCTAAATATTGTAGTCGGTTTAGCAGGTCTTCTTGATTTGGGTTATGTTGCTTTCTACGCTGTGGGTGCTTACTCATATGCACTTATTGCAACCACATTTGGATGGTCATTTTGGATCTGTTTACCTTTGGCTGGTGTGTTTGCTGCTTTCTTTGGAATTTTATTAGGCTTCCCTGTTTTAAGATTAAGAGGTGATTATCTTGCAATCGTTACATTGGGATTTGGAGAGATAATAAGAATAATCTTAATTAATTGGTATGAAGTCACTAATGGTCCAGATGGAATAACTGGAATTCCAAGACCATCTTTTTTTGGATTACCATTTAAAAGATCTCCCGAGGAAGGCGAAATGAGCTTTCACACTTTCTTTGGTTTAGATTACTCTACAATGCATAGAATTATATTTTTATATTATTTAATTTTAGTCCTAGCTTTAATAACAAATTATTTCACACTCAGGATTAGAAAACTTCCAGTAGGAAGAGCTTGGGAGGCTTTAAGAGAGGATGAAATTGCATGCAAATCTTTAGGTGTAAATCCAACGAATACAAAACTTACTGCATTCGCAATTGGGGCTATGTTTGGAGGATTTGCAGGATCTTTTTTTGCAACTAGACAAGCCTTTGTTAGTCCAGAAAGTTTTACTTTTATAGAGTCAGCAATAATAGTTGCGATAGTGGTTTTAGGAGGAATGGGATCTCAAACAGGAGTTGTCCTTGCGTCAATATTTTTAATAGGAATTACAGAAATTTTCAGAGATCTAGAACAATACAGAATGATCGCTTTTGGTGGCGCAATGGTTTTGATAATGGTGTTTAAACCTAAGGGAATTTTAGCCAACAGAAAACCAACAATTTTAATGCATGGAGATAAGAAATGAGTAATTTATTATCAGTTGAAAATTTGACTATGAAGTTTGGAGGACTTGTGGCCATAGATAATTTAAGTTTTGATGCAAAAAATAATCAAATCACATCTATTATTGGTCCAAATGGAGCAGGAAAAACGACTGTATTTAATTGTTTAACAGGTTTTTATAAACCGACAACCGGCCAAATGTACCTACATCAAGCTGAAAATAAGGTTTCTTTAAGAAAGTATACTGATTTCAAAATAGCTCATGTTGCAAAAGTAGCTAGAACTTTTCAGAATATAAGATTGTTTCCGGCAATGTCAGTATTAGAAAATCTTTTAGTTGCTCAGCATAATGAGTTAATGGTTGCTTCAGGATACTCGCTTTATGGCTTGTTAAATTTAAAATCTTATAAAGAAAAAGAAAAACAAGCTATTGAAAAATCTAAGTATTGGTTAGATATCATTGGGTTGACACCTAGGGCTGATGACAATGCAGGTGATTTACCTTATGGAGATCAAAGAAAACTAGAAATAGTTAGAGCTATGTGTATTGAACCAAAACTTTTATGTTTGGACGAGCCAGCAGCTGGACTAAATCCAAAAGAATCCGCAGAATTGAATAAACTTTTAAAATTTATAAAGACTGAGAAAAAAACAGGAATTTTGTTAATAGAGCATGATATGAGCGTAGTAATGGGTATCTCAGATCACGTTGTTGTATTGAATTATGGAAAAAAAATATTTGAAGGAACAGCTGATCAAACAAAAAAAAGCAAAGAAGTTATCGAAGCTTACCTCGGAGTTGACGAATAATGCTTAAAATTTCTAATGTAGAAACATTTTATGGTAAAATACAAGCTCTTAGAGGAGTAGATATAGATGTAAACAACGGAGAAATAGTCTCTTTAATTGGCTCTAACGGCGCCGGTAAGTCTACATTGTTA
>CENP01042352.1_pt1 | contig 10810 bp, 10 predicted proteins | sample 361281 | NCBI WGS metagenome assembly CENP01 (sample SAMEA2591122, study PRJEB7988) | marine metagenome | biome: marine biome (ENVO:00000447); feature: deep chlorophyll maximum layer (ENVO:xxxxxxxx); material: saline water (ENVO:00002010), including plankton (ENVO:xxxxxxxx) | depth 70 m
CTAGGGAAATAACTTATAATCGTCTGATGATCAGTACTTTTATCTACATAATCTGAGTTAGCTCCAATCATAAATAAGCTGGGCTTTTCAAATACTTTGTCACTATTGATCGCTTGTCCAATGGCTTCCCCACTATTTTTTAGAACTTCGATATTGATTCTCAGACCCAATTTACCATCCTCAACCCAGTGAAGGTTTTTCAATAAAAATTGTCGTGTTCCAAAATCTATGATATAATGCGATAATTGTTCTTCTGCCCCTTTTCTAGAATTAATGAATTCAAAATCAAGACTGGCTAGACCTTTTAAAATATTTTGGTGGTGTGGTGCATAATATCTGGGTGAAATATCTACAATAATAAGCTGATCCACGAATTGTGAATATTTCAAGGCAAAATTCATGGCGGTTTTCCCACCCATAGAATGTCCTAAAAGAATCGCAGAGGTTATTTTATGATGATCCATGTATGTTTTTAAGTCTTCAACCATGAGTTGGTAACTAAAATCAACACTCCAAAAACTTCTTCCATGATTTCTTTGGTCGATCAAATGTACACGATAACCTTTTACGGCTAGATTTTTAGCGTGGGTTTTCCAATTGTCTCCCATACCCAAAAAACCGTGGAGAATAAGCAAGTTTTTTTCTCCCTCTCCAATGATATTGCTGTGCAGCAGCTCCATTAAGAAAGTCGTTGAAGGTACATGGGAATGACATTTTCAAAACCCAAATAGAGTGACTCGCTAACCAGCGCGTGACCAATAGAAACCTCCAAAAGTTGGGGAATATTTTTGGCAAAAAAAGCAGTATTTTTTAAGTTTAAGTCGTGCCCTGCGTTAATCCCAATTTCAAGGGTATTGGCTAATTTTGCAGCCTTCAGATAGGGTGCGATGGCCTTCTTGGGGTTCTTCGGAAAAAACTTGGCGTAGGCTTCGGTATACAATTCTATTCTATCTGTTCCGGTCGCTTTTGCACCCTCAACCATTTTTTCGTCAGGATCGACAAAAATAGAGGTTCTGATTCCATGAGCCTTAAATTCACTGATGACCTCTATTAAAAAATCACGGTGTTGGATGGTATCCCAGCCTGCGTTTGAAGTAATGGCATTTTCTCCGTCTGGCACAAGGGTGACCTGATCAGGTTTTATGCGATTTACCAAATCTATAAATTTGGGAATGGGATTTCCCTCAATGTTAAATTCGGTAGTCAGAACTTCAGGTAATGCCAATGCATCATCATATTTGATATGGCGTTGGTCTGGTCTGGGATGAATGGTAATTCCCTGGGCTCCAAAACCTTGTAGATCTCTAGCCACCTTAAGAAGATTCGGGACATTACCTCCGCGAGAATTCCTTAGAGTGGCAATTTTATTGATGTTTACACTTAGGTGGGTCATTTCATTGCTTTGAGTTCAAAATTAAGAACTTCTTCTGGCATCTTCTAAAATTCGGTAATCAAAAGCCCAGCCAAATAAAGTTTCGTAATTTTACAATGAAATTGATCTAAATGAAAATTGCAGTTTTTTGCGCTTTTGATACCCCTGCAACGATAGAGTATGCTCAGGAAACGGTATTGTATTTGGAGAAAAAAGGACATGAGCTGGAATTGGATAAACGATTGATTGAGCATATTTCGAAACCAATTATCCATAAATCTTTCGAAGCGTCAGGTACAATTGATCCAAAAACAGATTTTTTGTTTTCCATTGGTGGTGACGGAACATTACTTCGCTCAATTCCGTTTGTGAAAGATTCTAAGATCCCAATTTTGGGCATCAATACTGGAAGATTGGGTTTTTTGACTAGTCTGCAGAAAGAATCACTTAATGAAGCTTTAGACGAGTTTTTTGATGAAAAATTCAAATTGGTGGAGCGAAGCTTATTATCTGTGACCCTCTCCGATACTGATCATTCGCTTAATAATTCATTTCCATTTGCTTTAAATGAAATTAGTATCAATAGAAAGAATACCACCTCAATGTTAAGTATTCAGACTAAAATCGATGAGGAATACCTAACAACCTATTGGGCTGATGGACTTATAATTGCAACCCCAACAGGTTCCACAGGCTATTCATTAAGTAGTAATGGTCCTATTTTAACTCCAGAAACTAAAGGAATTATACTTAATCCAATTGCCCCGCATAACCTGAATATTAGACCGTTAGTGGTTCCAGACGAGGCTACGATCAAGATTAGTGTTGACGGAAGAGGAGATGGACATTTAATGTCGTTAGACTCCAGAATTTTTACGTTAGAAAATGGTTCTTCGATAACGATCAAGAAAGCGGCTTTTCCTGTGTTTACAATTGAACTTAATGGGGACAATTATTTCAAAACACTCCGCAACAAACTTTTTTGGGGTCAAGACACCCGTAATAGACAATAAATTCTGCTTTTATTAGTTTAAGAATACGACCAATATTTTATAAAAATTCTTGGTTAAACAGACTACATCCGCTTTTTAATGAAAAAAATTTGGTTGCATATTGTTGTTTTAAGTTTTCATTACAATGTTCACGCGCAATTTCATGAGGTAGGTGCCTTTTTGGGTGGGGCTAATTATATTGGCGATGTTGGATCATCATACTTTGTTTATCCAGAAAATGTGGCAGTGGGACTAGTCTATAAATGGAATCGTACTACGCGTTACTCCCTCAGAGCTAATATTATGTATACAAAAATTAATAAAAGCGATTATAACCCAGTAGATTTTGCCCGTTTCATGCGACGATATCGATTTAATAATAATATACTGGAGTTTTCTGCTGGAGCCGAAATAAATTTTGTTGACTTTAATCTACACGGAAATGACAAATTACTTTCACCATATTTATTTTTGGGCATTGGTTATATTCAATACGACTTGTTTTATCACGACCCGATCACCTTTGAAACGGTAGGGTATGGAAAAGGAAGTAATATCACGCTACCTGCAATTGTGGGATTAAAAGCAAATATTTCCCCTATGGTGATTCTTGGACTAGAAATTGGCGCGAGATATACCTTTACAGATAATTTGGACGGAAGTTTGCCTAAATCTGAGTCGGAGGCCCCAAGTGGCTATGAGTTTGGAAACATTAACAATAATGACTGGTATGTTTTTACAGGTTTAACAATTTCATTTACCTTTGGCGATCTGCCATGCTATTGTAAATAATGATCATGATCGATTATAAAAATAACATACCGCAACACCTCGCCATTATTATGGATGGAAACGGTCGCTGGGCTGAAAAAAAAGGGAAAAGTCGGATTATTGGTCATAGAAATGGAGTTAAAGCTGTGCAGGTTGTTGTTGAGGAAGCTGTTCATTTGAAAATAAAATACCTGACGCTTTATGCTTTTTCTACCGAAAATTGGAGTCGTCCTCAAGAGGAGATCGGAGTTTTAATGAACTTGTTGGTGAATAGCCTAAAAAGTGAATTCGAAAAGCTATTAAAAAACAGGATTAAGTTGAACGTTATTGGAAACATCAGTCAACTTCCCAAAAAAGTTCGGGACGAATTGAACTATGTGATCAATAAAACACGAGATAACAGGGAAATGACCCTAACACTAGCATTGAGTTATGGAGGTAGAGAGGAGCTTTCAACAGCTTTAAGACGTGTAGCGATTAAGGTTAAAAATAATATAATTTCTCCCGAAAAAATTGACCAATCCATTATAAATGAGCATCTTTACACGCAAAATTTGCCAGATGTGGATTTGTTAATTAGGACAAGTGGTGAAAAGCGAATTAGCAACTTTCTATTATGGCAAATCGCTTATGCCGAGTTGTATTTTTCAAAAGTACTATGGCCTGATTTTAACAAGAAAGATTTGCACAAAGCAATTATAAATTACCAAAAAAGAGAACGTAGGTTTGGAAAAACGAGTGAGCAGCTTCTTGAGTAAAAATTTTTTGAAGTCTGGTTTATTTTTATGTTCAATTTTTCTCTTGGGTTCAGTAATTTCTCAAGCACAAAATCTTGATGAATTTGTCAAAGGAAAACTCTACACCCTAGATACGATTACCGTAAGTGGAATAAAAACCTTCAGCGACCAGACTGTAATCTCCTACAGCCAACTTCGAAAAGGTCAAAAAATCAATATTCCTGGAGATGAAATTAGTAGTGTAATCAACAAGCTCTGGAACTTGCAATTATTCAGTGATATCAACTTTTATATCACTAAAGTAGAGGGTGATCGCGTTGGTTTAGAAATTGAGATTGAAGAACTTCCTACTTTGGGCGAAGTCAAAATAAATGGGCTTAAACGTTCTAAAATAGATCCTCTAATCGATGAAACGGAACTTAGTCCTGGAAAAAAACTGTCTGAAAGCTTTTTGACCAACACCAAAAACTATATAATCAATAAATTTAAAAAGACTGGATACATCAACACTAAAGTTGCCTTTAATACAATCGAGGATACTCTAAAGACCAATACTTACAATATGGTTATTAACGTTGACCTCGGGGAAAGAATTAAAATTAAAGCGATCAACTTTCAAGGCAATGAAGTCTTTAGCGATAAAAAGCTTAAATCAAGGTTTAAAAAAACCAAGACGAAGTTCCCATTGCGTTTTTGGAAAAAATCGAAATTACTAGAGGAGGAATTTGCTGAAGACAAAGAAAATTTGTTGGATTTCTTTAAAGAAAAAGGTTACAGAGACGCTAGAATTGTCAGGGATACTATGTACATGAATGATGACAATACCTTATCCATTGATTTTGATGTGGAGGAGGGTAATCGCTATTATTTTGGTGATATCAACTTTCTTGGAAATTCAGTTTACAGTGACTATCAATTAGCACAAATTCTCGGAATTAAGAAAGGAGATACCTATAATGGTGTATTGCTTAAAAAACGTATTGCAGATGAAAAACCTGATGCGAATGATTTGACAAATTTGTATCAGAACAACGGTTACTTATTTTCAGGCATTAATGCAGTTGAGGTAAGTGCGGAGAATGATACAATTGATTTTGAGATAAGGGTAAGTGAAGGGAAACTTGCAAGGTTTAATAAGATTTCAGTCATTGGAAATACCAAAACGAATGACCACGTTATCTACAGGGAACTTAGAACGAAACCTGGAGAGCTGTATAGTAAAGATATGGTGGTAAGAACGGTCAGAGAATTGGGACAACTTGGCTTTTTTGATGCTGAGAATATTAATCCTGATTTTAAAAACGTCAATCCCAATGCTGGGACGGTGGATATAGAATATGGGCTAACTGAAGCTGGAGCGAGCCAGATTGAATTACAGGGAGGTTATGGTGGCGGTGGTTTTATCGGTACACTAGGGCTATCATTCAATAATTTTTCAATGAAAAATATTTTTAACCTGGACACCTATAAACCCCTTCCTATGGGAGATGGACAAAGCTTAAGTTTGAGGTTACAAGCAAGTCAATTTTATAGCACTTATAGTTTTAGTTTTGCAGAACCATGGCTCGGAGGTAGAGAACCAGTTCAGTTTTCAACCTCTTTATCACACACCATACAGTATCGATATGATTTTTTTACTGGTAGAGCCGATAAGAGTCAATATTTCCAAATTAGTGGTTTAACACTCGGACTAGCAAAAAGACTGAAAGTCCCAGATGACTTTTTTACGCTCTCGCAAGCCATAGCATATCAGTATTACGATTTAAACAATTACTACACAGGGCTCTTTACTTTTGGTGATGGTACAGCAAATAACTTAGCATATACAATAGCGCTATCCAGAAATAACACTTTCACCAATCCGATCTTTCCTGTGGGTGGCTCAAAATTTACCGTGAGCGCCAAACTTACCCCACCCTATTCGCTTTTTAGTGGAGTGGATTACAGCGACCTCGAAAACCAAAAAGAATTCCAACTAGCGAACGGTAACCCCAATACTGAAAAAATAGACCAAGAAAAATTTAGATGGTTGGAGTATTACAAACTTAAATTTAGCGGTGAGTGGTATACGACATTAATAGGAAAACTAGTGCTAAAGGCACAAACCGACTTTGGTTTTATTGGTGCTTACAATAACGAACGGGGGAGTATTCCTTTTGAAAGGTTTTACCTCGGGGGAGACGGAATGCAAAACTATGCCCTAGACGGACGTGAGACCATTGCCTTGAGAGGGTATAAAAACCAGTCGCTATCCAGCAGAGATGGGTCACTGATATATAACAAATTTACAATGGAACTTCGTTATCCTTTGACCCTAAAACCGAGTGCTTCAATCTATGCGCTGTCATTTGTGGAATCGGGGAATGGATATAACAATTTCAGGGATTTTAATCCTTTTAACTCAAAGCGTTCAGCTGGAATGGGTGTAAGGATTTTCATGCCTGCTTTCGGACTGCTAGGAATTGATTTTGGGTATGGATTTGATAATCCTACCGGAGCTAATGAGCCTAATGGCTGGGAAACACACTTTATCATTGGTCAACAATTCTAAGGTTCATTTCATTTAAACGTTTTAAAATAAATTTTCTTTTTTTTCGTTAGCCATATAGTACCTAGATCGTCATCAGCTCATGAAACTAATTTTTAAACTATTTCTTTTACTGCTTATGCTACCTTGGGGACTTAATGCCCAGAGGGGAGCCCGAATTGCTTATATTGACATGGACGTCATATTGAGTAAAAACAAGGAGTATAGTACTGCAAATAAATTACTTGATGAGAAAATTACGCAGTGGAAAAAAGAAATTGAACTGAAAAAAATAAAACTGAAACAAATTCAAGATCAATTTACTGTTGAAAAAATACTACTCACCCCCGAACTAATAGAAGATCGCGAACTAGAGATTAGAGATTTTGCCTCAGAGATTATTACGCTGCAGGAAAAAAGATTTGGTCCTTATGGAGATATGATGATCCAAAAAAATCAACTGTTGAAACCGGTACAAGATCAGGTGCTATCAATTGTTCAGGATGTCGCAAAAGAACGTAAGTACGACTTTGTTTTCGATCGATCTTCTGACATAATTATGTTGTATTCAGCAAAAAATTACGATATTAGCGACCTGGTTTTGAAAAGGATTCAAGTCCAAGAAAGAATCAAAGAAAGAAAAGAAAAAATAGACTCCGCCAAAAAATTGTTAAACGGAGACAAAAATTAAAACAATAAAATGCTTACGATGAAAAAATTAAAAAATCTTTTTGTTCCCCTTTTATTTTTAATCGCTCCCTTGAGTATGATCAATGCGCAGATAAAAGTTGCTCACATTGAAGTTCAAAAACTAATTAGTGAAATGCCAGAGGTCATTGCTGCTCAAAAAGAGTTGAAGAAATTAGAAGACACCTATACCGCTGACATGGAAAGTACTTACAAGGAATTGCAGACCAAAGCACAAACTTATGCTGCTGATGCAACAAACCAAACTGAAATAATCAATCAGAAAAGACAAAAAGAACTTGAAGACATGCAAAGAGGTATTCAAGAATTCCAACAAACGGTTTCCCAAGAGCTTCAAAAGAAATCTGTAGATATGATGCAACCACTAATCGATAAAGCGAGAGCTGCAATTGATAAAGTAGCAGGTCAGCTGGGATTTAATTATGTGCTTGATTCCTCTGCTGGTGGAAGCGTTATCATTGCCAAAGGAAAAGACATTATGGCTGAAGTAAAAGTTGAATTAGGGTTCTAATATCCAATACAGTTAAAAATATAAAACTCCCCTAGTGGGAGTTTTTTGGTCCTATTTAAACCATGAAGCGTAAGTAAGGTAATTTTTAGCAATCCTCTCCACTTCACCCTTTTGAAGGTCTGGGTCTATTTCTTTGATTTTTTTTGCGGGAATCCCGGCAAAAACACTTCCTGCAGGAACAATTGTATTTTTTGGTAAAACACTTCCTGCGGCAATGATACTGTTGGATTCGACCACACTGTCATCCATTATAATACTACCCATGCCGACCAAAACACTGTCTTTTATTGTACAACCATGAATAATTGCGTTGTGACCAACAGAGACGTCATTTCCAATTTTGGTAGCTGACCGCTCATAAGTACCATGGATAACAGCGCCATCTTGAATGTTTACGCGGTTACCGATAGTTATAGCATTGACGTCCCCTCGAACTACAGCTTGATACCAAACGGAACATTGGTCTCCCATTAGGACTTCGCCTATAATGGTTGCATTTTCGGCAAAAAAACAATCCCTGCCATACTTTGGTGTAAAACCGCGAACTGATTTAATTAACATAATTGGATATTTCCTCTAAATTAAAAAATAGATGCAAAGGGCAAGCAGCTTTCTCAAATGGAACTGGATTTTTGTAAATTTGTAAAAAAAAGATGGAGAAGATACAGATTGTTGCAAGTTGCAATAGCGGTGCCAAACTAGCAAAGTTTACCATTAATCCTGTACCCAAAATTAATGTTGCCAAAACCTATACTAACATTGACCAAGCAGTTGATGCACCATTGGTTAAACAACTATTTTATCTTCCATTTGTCAAAAAAGTATCCATTGAAAACGATACAATTATTGTAGAACGATTTGATATCCTAGATTGGGAAGAAGTGATAACTGAAGTTGCCACGCAGATTGAGGATTATTTAAACGATGGTAGGGCGATTATCGATGAACCAAAAAGTATAAAAAAATCACCGATTACTATCTACGCGGAAAGCACTCCCAATCCTTCAACAATGAAGTTTGTAGCCAATATAAAACTTACTGAGCAGTCAGTCTCATTTGAAAATATCGATAAAGCTATTGACGCTCCTTTAGTCAAGGCCCTTTTTAATTTCCCTTTTGTAAAAGAGATTTTTTTGGACGAAAACTATATCTCAATTTCTAAACACGATGGAACAGCTTGGGAGGAAATCGTAATGGATTTAAGAGGTTTTATCAAGAATTATTTAGAGGAAGAAAAAATAATTTTAGGAAGTACTTTTAAAGGAAGTGAAGCTGAAAAAATCACTTCAACCACCTATGATAATTTAAACGAAACAGAGTTAGAAATTGTTAAAATTTTGGACGAATATGTAAAGCCAGCCGTGGCATCAGATGGTGGTAATATTATATTTGACTCCTATAACGACGACGAAAAATTAGTTAAGGTTTTACTTCAAGGTGCCTGTAGTGGTTGTCCCTCGTCAACTTTCACTTTAAAAAACGGTATCGAAAATATCTTAAAAGAAATGCTTCCTGGAAAGGTGAATTTGGTAGAGGCAGTGAACGGGTAATTAATCCTGAATTTTCTTTGCGGTAGTATAGAACTCTTTAAGGTAAAAAGGTTCGAAATAAGCAACATCTTCAAATTTTTTCTCCTTAAAGGCCTCCCATGCTAATGGAATCATTTCCTGAGTTGATGGGAACTTCAAATCATCCCTGTATTCAATATAGGGGGCATTGAAAAGAGCCTTGCACTTTTGAGCACCTTCCCCCATAAAAATCCACTTTTTGTCTTTTGAGAGTGTCTCAAAACTATTTCCAGTGATAATCTCAGCAAAGGTAGGTTCCAAGATTTCTTTTTTCTCATTGAGCACCATAGTGTAAACTTCCATTCTTCGGGCATCAAACATTGGGAATAACAAAGTTTCTTCGGTCAGATTTACTTTTCCTGCAAGAACTTGGAGGGAATTGATTGCTATAAGTGGAAGGTCTAAAGCAAAACAAATCCCTTTCGCAGCGGCAACTCCAATTCGTAGACCTGTATAAGAGCCAGGGCCTTTACTTACTGCAACAGCATCAATAGAAGACATTTGAAGGTCAGCCTTTTTCAAAACTGTTTGTATAAATCCATGCAGCTGTTCACTGTGACTATAGTTATCGGAATAATGTTCCTCCAAAGCCAATAGCTTTTCCGAGCTACTTAAAGCAACAGAACAGTTCTTAGTTGCCGTTTCTATATGTAAAATGATGCTCACTCAACAAAAGTAAAAAAACACCTCTAAAGTGTAACGGAAAGACCAAAGTAGAATTCAAGTACTTTCAACTTAAAAATATAATCAAACTTGGAACGAACGACGTCAGAGGTTGAGGCATCAAAGCGCTGTTTGATCTGATTGAAGTCGAAAGAATTCATTACTCCAGCCTCAAAACGATTGATAGCATCTTGATAAGCTCTTTCTCTTGCTTGTGCCGTTTTTATAGAAGCTTCATATAACTTATAGGCTCCTTGAGCACTGTTGTATGCTTCATTGATGGTGCTTTCCAAATTTAGTTTTTCCTGTTCTAATTGATTTTGCTGACGGAGTAAATTAACTTGGGATCTCTCAACGTTATTTCTTGCTGCATTTCCATTTAAAATAGGAATGCTCAACCGCAAACCGAGATTATGTCCTTTGTTCAGATCAAATTGCTCATTGAAAGGGAGTGGTCCAATCGCTTTACTGCCCTCAACAGTTCGTATAACAGTTTCATTTGATGAAGCTACAAAACCAATAGGTATGTCATTAAAAATTCCATTACCCGTAAACCTGTCCGCATAGGAAACCCGAGTATTAAAACCATAAAAGGCGGAGAGGTTGGGTTGTAGCCCTCCCTTGGCTAGTTTAATATCTTTTTCTGCAATCTCAATATTGGTTAAAAGCAGTTTAATATCATTGCGATGGGTGAGTGCTTTTTCATAAATAGCCTTTGGATTTTGAGCTAAAATCTGAGCAAAAGGAACGTCCATATCCATCACTACGATATCAAAATTCTCGTAATCAGTAATTAAAAGCATCTGTGCCAAATTAATTTTTGATAATCTTAGATTATTTTCGGCAATTACCACTGCCTGCTCTTGTGATGCCATGGTTGCCTCAATCTCAAATAAATCTGCTTTTATTCGAACTCCAGATTCAATCATTTTTTGGGTTCTATCAGCATCTGCTTTGGTAA
>CENP01097213.1_pt1 | contig 10771 bp, 11 predicted proteins | sample 361281 | NCBI WGS metagenome assembly CENP01 (sample SAMEA2591122, study PRJEB7988) | marine metagenome | biome: marine biome (ENVO:00000447); feature: deep chlorophyll maximum layer (ENVO:xxxxxxxx); material: saline water (ENVO:00002010), including plankton (ENVO:xxxxxxxx) | depth 70 m
TGATGCTTAAAAAAAAAAATAATTCTAAAAATATTAATCTAAAAATAAAAAAATTAGGCAATAGAATTTTAAATTCTACATTAAAAGAAATAAATTTTTTTATTAATAAAAAATGAAAATAAAAAAACCTAAATTTTGGGACTATAAAAAACCTAATTTTTTTTCTTATCTTCTCATACCATTAACACTTCCTATTATTATTAATAATTTCTTTTTGTACAAAAATAAAATTAAAAAAAATGATAAAATTAAAAATATTTGTATAGGAAATATATATGTTGGAGGTACTGCTAAAACACCATTAACAATCAAAATAAATAAAATTTTAGAAAATCTTAATTTTAAAAGCGCAACAATCAAAAAATTTTATAAAAACCAAATCGATGAACAAAAATTGTTAAATGAAAAAACAAGATTATATTGTTTCAAATCTAGAATAAAAGCTTTGAAAGAGGCAATAAAAGATGGATTTGAAATAGCAGTTTTTGATGACGGACTTCAAGATAAAACAATTTATTATGATTTAAAATTTGTTTGTTTTAATAGTTTAACCTGGATAGGTAATGGACTTCTAATACCTGCTGGACCATTAAGAGAAAAAATAGAGAGTATAAAAAAATACGATGCTATCTTTTTAAATGGAAATGATGAGGATAATTCACACTTAATAAATGAAGTAAAAAAATATAATTCAAATATTCAAATATTTGAAACTTTTTATAACCCAACTAATTTAAACGAATTTAATAAAAATGATGATTACGTTATTTTTTCTGGAATTGGAAATTCTGAAAGTTTTAAAAAAACTCTTACAAAAAACAAATTAAATATAATAAAAGAATTCGTTTTTCCTGATCACTATGAATATAAAACTAAGGATATAGATAAAATTAAGATAGAAGCAAAATCTTTAAATGCTAAAATTATTACAACAGAAAAAGATTATATAAAATTAAATGACAATGAAATAAAATTTTTAAAAATAGAAACTTCAATTAAAAAAGAGGAAAACCTAATCAACTTTCTAAAATCAAAATTATGAAAACATTAAAATATTTTATACAATTTGTGATTATTTCAACAATGTTTTTAATATTTAAAAGTATTGGATTAAAATTAGCATCAATTATTTCCAGCAAAATCTTATCAACTTTTGGTCCTTTTTTTAGATCAAAAAATTTAATCCAATCGAATATTTTAAAAGCTCTTCCAAATTTTAAACAGAATGAAGTTGAAGAATTATCTAAAAAAATGTGGGTTAATTATGGAAAAATTTTATCTGAATACGTTTTTATTAAAAATTTTAGAAACTCAAAAAAAAATTTTAACATAGACATTATTGGTCAAGAAATTTTAGAAGAAATAAAAAAGAATAATGAGCCTGTAATATTTGTTTCTGGCCATTTTAATAATTTTGAATTAATGGCAATGCATATTGAACGATCAGGTATAAATTTAGCTGCAATATATAGGCCACTTAATAATAAATTTTTAAATTTAATAATGGAAAAAATTAGAAAAAAATATATCTGTAAAAATCAAATAAAAAAGGGAATTTCCGGAACAAAACAAATACTCTCTTTTTTTAAAAAAGGTACATCTATTGCTTTAATGATTGATCAAAGAGTTTCCGAAGGTATTAAATCAGATTTTTTTAATCATAAAGCTTTTACAACAACTATTCCTGGACAATTTGTAAAAAAGTTTGGATGTAAAGTAGTACCTATTTATATTGAACGATTAAAAGATAAAAATTTTAGATTAACTGTTTATTCTCCAATTAGATATCCTTCAGAAACATCTATTGAGTCTATAACTAATAATTTAAATAATATCCTAGAAAAAATGATTTTAAAAAATCCTGATCAATGGATCTGGTCACATAATCGCTGGAAATAATATAATCTTAGATTTTTTCTCTTTTTATTGATGCTTCTTTATATGAATAATAAGGCTCTTGTAATTCCACATTCCAATAATTAAGATCAGATAAATTTATAAACTTGCCAGAAACTGCACAAATAACATAATCTCCTTCTTCAATTATTTTGAAATTATTTGGTAAATATTTTATTTTTGCTAATTTTTTACTCATTTTTAGTTTATATATTATTACATGAAAGTTGGAATAATAGGAAGTGGTGGTCGCGAACATGCTATTAGTCTGGCTTTAAAAAAGTCCAAAAATATAAGTAAAATATTTTGTTTTCCCGGCAATGCAGGCACTGCAAAAATTGCTCAAAACGTTAACTTAAACATAGAAAATTTTAACGAATTAAAAGAATATATAATTTCGAATAAAATTGATTTAATAATAGTAGGTCCAGAAAAACCGTTAGTCGACGGTATAGTAGATTTTTTAGAGAATAGTAATATTAAAGTCTTTGGTCCTAACAAAATTGCCTCTCAATTAGAGGGTTCAAAAATTTTTACAAAAAATCTTTGTAAAAAATATAATATCCCAACTGCAAAATTTGGAGTTTTTCAAGATGTGTCTAAAGCTTATAATTTTACTGAAGAAGCACTATATCCTTTGGTAATAAAAGCAGATGGTTTAGCCGCTGGTAAAGGGGTTTATATTTGTGAAAACAAAAAAGAATCTAAACTTGCAATTAAAGAAATATTTGAGGGGAAATTTGGAGAAGCGAAAAATGTACTTGTTGAAGAGTTTCTCCAAGGTGAGGAAATGAGTTTTTTTGTTATTAGCGACGGAAAAACATTTAAGAATTTTGAAACAGCTCAAGATCATAAAAGAGTTTTAGAGGGTGATAGAGGAAAAAACACAGGCGGGATGGGTTCATATTCTCCTTCTAGATTAATAAATAATGATTTAGAAAAAAAAATTATAAATAAAATAATATTACCCACAATAAAAGGTTTAAAAGAAATTGGAACAAGCTATAGAGGTTTTTTGTATGCCGGATTAATGATAGTAAACGATGAGCCACACTTAATTGAATATAATGTACGTATGGGGGATCCTGAATGCCAAACTATTTTGCCAAAATTAAATTCTGATCTCTTGGAAATCTTTTTAGCTTGTTGTAACGAAAGTCTTAATAAAACAGAAATAAAATGGTCAAATAAAAAAAGTCTATGTATTGTACTTTGTTCAAAAGGATACCCAGAGAAAATTGAAAAAAATGTAGAAATTAAGAATATAAATAATATTAAATTAAATAAAGATGAACATTGTTATCACGCAGGAACAATTAATGATAAAGAAAAAACTTTTGCTATTGGTGGGAGAGTTTTAAATTTTGTTTGTTTATCAAAAAGTTTTTCTGAAGCCAGATTAAGAATTTTTAATTTAATTGACTCATTAAATTGGAGAGGTGGTTTCTTTCGTAAAGATATTGGACATAAGGTAATAGATGAATGAGAATAATATCTGGAGATTATAAAGGAAAAAAAATTTTTGAACCCAATGATAATACAACAAGACCACTTAAAGATTTAACTAAAGAGTCAATATTTAATATCATTCAACATTCAAATAAGTTTAATGTCCAATTAAAGAATTCTCATGTCCTAGATCTATTTTCTGGTGTTGGATCTTTTGGTTTAGAATGTTTATCTAGAGGCTCTTCTTTTGTTACTTTTGTGGAAAATTACGAAAAAGTAGTACCCATTTTAAAAAAAAATATTCAAAATTTAAAACTTCAAAAAAAAAGTTTTATTATAGAAAAAGATATTTTTAATAATTATGATTTATTTTTTTTTGAAAAAAAATTTGATATCATTTTCATTGATCCTCCTTATAAAGAAAAAAATTTAATATTATTATTGGAAAAAATAATTAAATTTCGGATATTAAACAAAAATGGAATTATCATTATACATCGTCATAAAAAAGAGAATGATCAATATCCTTATAAATTTAAAGTAGTCGAAGAAAAAACATATGGTATTTCTAAGATTATTTTTGGATTTTGTTTTTAAATTAATATTTTTTTTGTCTCTTCTTTTATCAATTCTACAGAAGGCTGATCATAAGGGTTAATATTCAAAGCTCTTCCCAATAATATTGTCTCAAGAATAAAGAAACAAAATAATTCTCCTAAAGTTTTTTCATTTCTTTCTTTTATTTCAAAACTTCTAAAGGGTATATTTCTTTTATAAAAAATGTTTTCAGTTGCTTTTTTTTGTGAATACATTATTTGACCAATATTTTTATACTTTAAGTAGTGATGTGAGGACAAAATATTATTATTATTTATCTTAGAAGTTTTTTTTTCTTTTACATAAAAAAAAGTAAAAAAATTATTCTTTGTACCATCTAAATAATATTGCATAACACTGTGATTGTCTTTAGGCATTGAAGAAATTATAGGTAAAATTCCTTTTCCTTTTTTCCCTAAACTTTCAGCTATTAATTGTTGATACCATTTAAATAAATTTTCAGATCTTTCATCATAGTTTAAAATTATCGAATTAAATTTTTTTTTCTTTATCAAGTGCAATGTATTACTTACATTTGCTGTTAATAAATTTACAAATTTTTTATTTTTTATGAGATTATTTAATTGTTTAAAACTTTTTACATTTAAACCCATCAGTTCAGCTGGCAACATACCAACCTCTGACAAAACTGAATATCTTCCACCAATGAAATTATTATGAGCAACTATTTCACCTTTAAGATTTTTGGCTAATGAATGTAAATAATTTTTTTTATTTTCTGTTAAAAAAATATTTTTATCCTTTTTTTTTATTAAAATATTTGAATTTGTTATTGTTTCTAAAGTATTTCCAGATTTTGATATTACTAAATTAATATATTTTTTTTTAGATGAAGAAAAATTTGGATTAAGATTATTTATAAATTGAAAATTTTTTTTAATCTTATGTTGCAAAAAATTATATATTGATTCTGCTCCTAAAATTGATCCTCCCATACCAATGATCCTAAAATTTGAATTTTTTTTCAAATTTTTAAAGCTTTTTATTTTATAACTACTTTTATATGCTGTTCCTAAACTTTTTATTATCTCATTTTTTTCTTTTAATATTGAAATAAAGCTTTTTTTAATTTTTTTATTTGTTTTTTTTTTTGTAAAATTTTTAAATAAAATATTTTTTGTTAACATTAATTCTTTTTAATTTTATTTAAAATAAATTTTTCTATTGACTGACTTTTAGATTCTTTTTCTTCTAAGGTGCTGCTACTAGAAGTAATAAGATCTTTAATATTTAGCTTTTGATTTTTAATTTCTTCATCTTCTTTTTCTTTTTCACCTCCTGGTTCAGGTAAATTTTCAAAATCTGGAGGTACTGCTAACGGACTTTTTTTTTGAACCAAAAATTCATCTGAATTATTTTGTTTTGTTCCTGAAAGACCATCTTTAACAGATTGACATGCTGACAGCATAATTAACAATACAAAGGTTATTAAAATTTTAATCATTTTTTTCTCTTTTATTATCTAATATCTCAGCATAAATAAGGCAAATTACCCCTGAAGTAATAAATATATCTGCTACATTAAAAACAAACCAATGAAGATTATTGATATGAAAGTCAATAAAATCTGGGACAGCAGAATAATAAATTCTATCAAATAAATTGCTTATAGATCCACCAAAAATAGCCATTAAAGAATATCTCTTTAATCCCTTATTTTTAATCATCATAATAAAAATTATTAAAGTAACCAATACAATTATTACTGTAATAATTTTATAGATGAAACTTTCATCAAATGAAAATAGTCCAAAAGCAATACCCTTATTCCATATTAAAAAGATGTTTAAGTAGGAAGTTATATAAATATCTACAGTATTTTGTATTTCAGCTACTTTTAAAACAAAAATTTTTGAAATTCTGTCTATAAAAAAAATAATTAATACAATGAATATATTAATAAAAATTTTATTATATTTACTCTTAATCATTTAGAATAAAACAGTTAGGTCTTTTGCAAGGCTTGCTCTTAATTTTCCAACACACGTCACACTTCTGTCCTTTTGCTCTAGTGGTTAAAACCTCAATATCTTTATCATTATGATTCTTTGTAATTTCAGCCTCAGATGTAATACATATTTCTGCAAAATCTATTCCTTTGGTAATATCAAATAATTTTTCACTTAAATTTATTTTTAAATTAGCTTCCAAACTAGATCCTATTTCTTTATTTGCTCTTTTAGTTTCTATACTAATATTACAAGCATCTCTTATTTTTTTAAGTTTTTCCCATTTAGAATTTAACTTTTCATTATAAAAAGTTTTGGGAATATTAATAAATTTTTCTAAATGAATGCTTTTTTTATCTTTACATATCAATTTAAAAATTTCCTCAGTTGTAAATGATAAAATTGGTGCAAACCATTTTATTAAAGCCTCAAGAATAATATTTAATGCTATTATACAATTATTTCTTTTTTCTGAATCTTTTAAATCACAATACAAAGTGTCTTTTCTTATATCAAAATAAAATGCAGAAAGATCAACAGTACAAAAATTTAGTAATTCTTTATATAAATTATGAAAATCATAATTATTAAAATAATTTATAAAATTTTCATTCAAAATATAAATTTTGTGGAGCATGTATTGCTCTAGTTCTGGTAAATCTTTCAGGTTTAGTTTATTTAAATCTATTTCCTGAAATTCATCATTTAAATTTCCTAGTAAATATCTAAATGTATTTCTAATTTTTCTATAAGACTCAGCGTGCTGCTCAATAATAGACTTATCAATTCTCAAGTCCTCTTCATAATTTGCAGAAGCAACCCATATTCTCAATATATCAGCTCCATATTTTTTTAATATATCCTCCGGAGCAATTACGTTCCCAAGTGATTTTGACATTTTAAGACCCTTGCCATCAACTACAAATCCATGAGATAATATTGAGTCAAAAGGAGCTCTACCTCTTGTCCCACAAGATTCTAACAAAGAAGAATGAAACCATCCTCTATGTTGGTCTGATCCTTCTAAATACATGGATGCAGGCCACTTAAGATCTTTTCTTTTTTCTAAAACAAATGAATGAGTGCAACCACTATCAAACCAAACTTCTACTATATCGCTCATTTTTTCATAGTCCTTGTAATTGTATTTTTCGCCTAAAAACCTTTGAGGATCATCAGAAAACCAACAGTCCGAACCTTCTTTTTCATAAATTTTTGCAATATTTTCATTAACCGAATCGTCAACTAAAATTTCTTTAGTTTTTTTGTTAACAAAAATCGGCAATGGTACACCCCATACTCTTTGTCTAGAAACACACCAATCTGGTCTTGTTTCAATCATAGCTTTTATTCTTTCCCTTCCCTTATTCGGATAAAAAATTGTTTTATTTAATGCCTCTAAAGCTTTTTTTCTAAGTCCATGACTTTCCATTGAAATAAACCATTGGGGAGTTGCTCTGTGAACTAGCGGAGCTTTAGACCTCCACGAATGAGGGTAAGAGTGAGTCAACTGCCCATTAAAAAGTAGATTTTTTTGTTCTTTTAACTTTTCAATGACAATAGGGTTTGCTTTAAATATATGAACTCCCTCAAATAAAGGAACATTTTTAGTATACTTTCCATCGCCATCTACAGTTTCAATAGTTTTAATTCCATTATTTAAGCATAAATTAAAATCATCTGGACCATGGCTTGGTGCACAATGTACAATACCCGTTCCTTGTTCAGTGGTCACAAATCTTGCTTCCAACATAGGAATTTCATTCTTATAACCAAGCTTTGAAAATGGATGACTACATATTGTGCCTTGAAAATTTTTACCTTTAATCTTTTTTATCTTCTTATAATTCTTAATTTCACATTCATTTATAACCGAGCTTAATAATGCCTCTGCAACTACAATTGTTCTTCCATTAAAGTCATTATTGTCGTTCAATTCAATAATTAAATAATCTAATTTTTCATTATATGCTAAAGCCTTGTTTGCTGGAATAGTCCATGGAGTGGTAGTCCAAATAACTATCTCAGCATTTTTAAGAGCTATCTCATCTGACTTAATAATTTTAAATGAAGCATAAATTGTATCTGATTTATGGTCTTGATATTCAACTTCTGCATCTGATAATGCTGTTTTTTCAACTGTCGACCAAAGAACTGGCTTGAAGCCTCTATAAAGACTTCCTTCTTTTAAAAATTTTCCAAGTTCTCTTACTATTTGGGCTTCAGCCTCAAAGCTCATAGTAGAATAATAGTTTTCCCAGTCTCCAATAACACCTAGTCTTTTAAATTGTTTTTTATGTACTTCTATCCATTTTTCAGCAAAAGCTCGACATTCTTTTCTAAAATCTACAACAGGGATTTCATTTTTATTTTTTTTATTTTTTTTATATTGTTCCTCAATTTTCCATTCAATTGGTAAACCATGACAGTCCCAACCTGGGACATAAACAGAGTCTTTACCATTCATTTGATGAAATTTTACTATAATATCTTTTAGTATTTTATTTAAGGCGGTGCCCATATGAATATTTCCATTTGCATAAGGTGGGCCATCATGAAGAATGAATTTTTCATTTCCAGAACTAGATTTTCTCAATTCTTTATAAAGATTTATAGAATCCCATTGTTTTAAGATCTCTGGTTCTTTAATTGGTAAGTTGGCTTTCATTGAAAAAGCAGTTTTTGGAAGATTGATGTTATCTTTGGTCATATTAATTTATTTTTGCTACTTTAAGATCAGATTTAATTTGTTTTTTAAGCTCTTCAACATTTTTAAATTTTTTTTCTTTTCTTATAAACTTCACAAATTTAACAGTTAAAGGCTTATTATAAAGATTTCCAGAAAAATTGAAGATATGCACTTCTAATAAAATTTTTTTTTGCTTAAAGGTTGGTCTATAACCCAGATTTGCAATTCCTTTTAAGAATTTCTTTTTGCCTTTTAAATTAATCCTCACAGCATATACGCCTGGCATTGCAATTATATAATCTTTTATATCTATATTACACGTTGGAAAACCAATTTTTTTTCCTTGTTGTCTTCCTTTTTCTACAATCCCATTTACTGCCCAATATCTTTTAAGAAGTTTATTAGCTTCATTCAATTTTCCATTTGTTAAAAGTTTTCTAATTAAAGACGATGAAATTATTTTATTTTTTTTATTAATTAATGGCTTAGGTTTTATAATCTTAAAATTAAATATTTTTTCACTTTTAATTAATAGTTTTACGTCTCCTTCCCTTTTATTTCCGAATCTAAAATTATTACTGACAAATATGTATTTTGCTTTTAAACTTTTATTTAATATTTCTTTAATAAATGAATAAGATTTTATTTTTGAAAATTTTTTATCAAACTTTTTAGTTATAACAAAATCAATTCCTAAATTTTTTAAAATTTCATTTTTTTGTTCTAGATTAGAAATACGAAAGTTTTTAATTGATTTATTAAAATACATTTTAGGCATAGGTTCAAAAGTAACCACACCTATTTTTAATTTATATTTTTGTTTATATCTTTTGGCTAAATTAAATAGCTTACGATGGCCTAAATGTAATCCATCAAAATTACCAATTAATAATATAGAATTTTTATCCTTTTCTAAAATATTAAAATTATTATAATTTCTAATTTTTTTTACCATTTTAAATCACTTTGAACAAAATTTACTATTGTTTCATATTTTTTTGAAACATTTTTTAAACTACCGTCTATTATTTCTTTTTTATGGATTCCATTAGATATTAATAGTGAATGAAAATTTTGCAAATTTGCTCCTTTAATATCTGTATTTAGATTGTCTCCAATACATAAAATTTTTTTTCCATCAATTTTTGCAGATTGTTTATAAACTTCTGGAAAAGGTTTTCCAAAGTATATAACTTTGCCTCCCATTTTTTCAAAGACCATAGCAACAGATCCAGCACATAATTCTCTAACGCTCCCTCTATCAACAATTAAGTCTGGATTTGTACAAATCATTTTTTTTGATGTGAATTTTTCTAATAATTTTTTATAAAAATTTAAATCTGTATCCTGATTATCAAATAAGCCAGTACATAAAAAATAAGAACAAGATTCAATGTTATCGATTTTATTATTCTTAAAATCATTAAATAGATCAAAATCACGAGGTGGTCCTATGTGATAAAAAACTTCTTTATAATGATTTTTTTTTAAATAATTTAGGGCTGCCTCTCCTGAGGTATAAACTTTTTTTTGAATATTTTTTGCTAATCCCATTTTATCTAAAAAATTTTTCACAGTATTATTTGGTCTAGGTGCATTAGTTAAAAGAACATAATCTTTTCTTGCTTTTTCTATTTCTAACAGTACTTCAATTGCTTTTTTGTGTAGCTTAATTCCATTATGTATTACTCCCCATATATCTATAAAAAACAAATCATAATCCTCAACTATGGACCTCAAGCCTTCGTTATCTAAATTTTTGCTCATTAAATGAGGTATAGACCAAAAAACATTCAATTTCTTGGCTTTTTTATGTCACTTATTTTTGTGACTTTATCTTGAAAAAGGTGAAGCAGTGGCTATATGAGTCGCATATTAAAAGGAGAATTTATGAAATTTAAACCGTTACACGACAGAGTTTTAATAGAAGTTTTAGACAGCAATGAAAAAACTGCTGGTGGAATAATTATACCTGATACTGCTCAAGAAAAACCCCAAGAAGGAAAAGTAGTGGCAGTTGGAGGTGGAGCAAAAACTGATGGTGGAAAACTAATTCCAATGGATGTAAAAGTTGGAGACAAAGTTCTTTTTGGCAAGTGGTCAGGAACAGAAGTTAAGATAGGTGGAAAAGAATATAGCATAATGAAAGAATCTGACATTATGGGAATTT
>CENP01030474.1_pt1 | contig 10765 bp, 7 predicted proteins | sample 361281 | NCBI WGS metagenome assembly CENP01 (sample SAMEA2591122, study PRJEB7988) | marine metagenome | biome: marine biome (ENVO:00000447); feature: deep chlorophyll maximum layer (ENVO:xxxxxxxx); material: saline water (ENVO:00002010), including plankton (ENVO:xxxxxxxx) | depth 70 m
AGCCCACACTTGGAATTCTCTCGAATACGGGTGTCGTGCCAGCCTGCCGCACTTTGGATACAATCTCCATATTTGCAACTAGTGTTGCTGATTCACATAAAGTGTTTCATGTGGCGGCAAAATATGATGATCAAGATCCCTATGCGCGCGAGTTTTCTGTTCCACCTTTAACATTTCCATCAGAATGCTTTGTGATCGGAGTTCCTAATCAAAATTCTCGGCGGTTTTTTGGCGATACAAACCAAGAAGATTCATTTCAATCGTCTTTGGATGCTCTAGTATCACTTGGTGCCGAAATTAGAGAACTCGATTTTACGCCCTTTTTTAAAGTGGCTGAATTGCTTTATCAAGGGCCTTGGATCGCTGAACGCTACAGTGTAGTTGAAGATCTTATTAAAGAAACTCCCCAAGTCTTAAATCCTATATTCAAAAAAATTGTAAAACAGGCAGAGAGTTTTTCATCCGTTGACACATTTCGTGGTTTTTATCGATTACAGAAACTGAAAAAAGATATTGCCTCGATATTCCCCCAATTTGATTTGTTGTGTGTACCAAGTATTCCAACATTTTACACGTGTGATGAACTAAAAGCCGACCCTATTGGTCCAAACTCAAATTTAGGTACTTATACAAACTTTGTAAATCTACTAGATCTTTGTGGAATTGCGGTTCCAGTTTCACCACGAAAAGACGGCCGACCAGGTAGTGTTACACTTATAGGGACGTGCGGTAATGATGCGTATATTGGTGCGGTTGCATTGTTGCTGCAACAGCAATGCCGTCCTCCAGTTGGCGCTACAAAATGGGAACTGCCAGCACAGTTTTTACCCAAAATGTCTTGCAGCCCGGAAGAGATCAAAATAGCGGTGGTTGGAGCTCACATGTCAGGCTTACCACTAAACCATCAATTACTTGAACTAGGGGCACATTTTTTTAAACGAGCTAAGACAGACCCAAATTATAGGCTTTATAGCCTGCCTGGTGGCCCACCGGATCGCCCTGGTTTGGTGCGTGATCCATCAGGTTCTTCGATCGAGCTCGAAATTTGGGCAATGCCGATATCTAAATTTGGGTTATTCATGACTCAAATCCCATCACCATTGGGTATTGGCACTTTAACGCTGGAATCAGGTGAAACAATAAAAGGTTTTATTTGTGAAGCCAGCGAAATAACAGAGGCCGAGGATATAACATCTTTTGGCGGCTGGCGTGGCTTTCAGAGTAACCTATCCACAAAATTAACTGAAACAAAGGAACTTAGTAATGAAAAGACGTAATTTTTTAAAATCGATGGGCGTTGCGACGGGCGCTTCCATTTTACCCTTTTTAAAGTATATCCCGGTTGAAGCAGCCGGCAAGAAAGACACACTAGTTGTGGTCGCCGCGAATGGCATTAATAGTCTTGATCTCCACCGTAAAGGTACCAATCGTCCAAGTTACCAAGTAACGGTTAATATCTACGACCGCTTGGTTCGTTTTGGTGTTAAAAAACTTGAAGATGGTTCTCTCGCTTATGACTCAACAAAAATCGAACCGGAGGTAGCGGAGAGCTGGACAGTTTCTAGAGACGGTAAAACGCTAACCTTTAAGATCAACCCCAAGGCAAAATTCTGGGATGGTACTCCAGTCACGGCAAAAGATATAAAATGGTCCTTTGACCGAGCTGTAAGTCTTGGTGGTTTTCCAGCTGTTCAAATGAAGGCTGGTTCGATGACTAAACCAGACCAGTTTATTGCTGTTGATGACAAGACTTTTCAAATTAAATTACCAAAACCTTCTAAGCTGACCTTACCTGATTTAGCAGTCCCAATTCCCTTTATAATTAATTCAAAAGTCGCTAAGTCGAAAGCAACTGCGAAAGATCCGTGGGCGACTGAATATCTCCACAAAAATCCGGCTGGTTCTGGTGCGTTTAAAATTGTTAGATGGGACCCTGGTCAGCAGTTTGTATATGAGCGCAACGAAGATTGGGCTCTGGGTCCAAAACCAGGCGTCAAGCGAGTTATTGTCCGTGAGGTTCCGTCTGCTTCTACGCGTCGCGCTCTTACCGAGCGTGGCGATGCCGATCTTTACATGGATATTCCTGCCAAAGATTCAAAAGAAATTGTCACTAAAACTGGAGGAAAAGTAAAAGTCTCAGGAGCACCGATTGATAATTGCCTTCATGTACTTGCTTTAAATCTTAAATATAAGCCTTTTGATAATATTAAAGTGCGCCAGGCAATTGCTTATGCCATCCCTTACGGTGATATTTTGAAAGCAGCTGCATATGGTCGTGGCAAGCCAATGTTCGGTGGTAGAGATATGAAGCCAACCAGTGTTGAATGGCCTCAGCCTTTTCCTTACGACACCAATCTGGAAAAAGCCAAAGTCCTGTTAGATCAAGCGGGTATGCCGGGCGGATTTGAGACCACGTTATCTTATAATCTTGGCCTCGCCGCATGGCAGGAACCAACAGCATTGCTTATCCAAGAATCTTTGAAAAAAATTGGTATTAAGGTGAAACTTGATAAAATTCCTGGTGCTAGTTGGCGTACCGCTGCTTTGGTTAAAAAGCGTTTACCAATGCACCTTGAAAACTTTGGCGGTTGGCTAAACTATCCAGATTATTATTTCTTCTGGGCGTATAAGTATGGTCATCTCTTTAATTCTTCGAACTACAAAAATCCCGAAATTGAAAAACTCGTCAATGATACTCTACACATGGAGGTTATTGATAAGAAGTATGAAGAAAACGTAAAGAGAATGATTGGCATCGCCTTTGAAGATGTACCGCGTATTCCGATCTATCAGCCTTATCTTGATGCAGCGATGAGGGCTCCCGTTAACGGTTATGCGTCGTGGTTCCACCGTCAACTTGACGTGCGAAGTATTACCAAAGCTGGCGTTTAAGTCTTCCAGATTCGCAAAAAAGGTTATGAGCTCAAAACTTTATAAAATAGGATGGCGCTTGCTTCAGGCAGTGCCATCCATATTTGGAGTGATTGTTATATCTTTTGTTTTGACACGTGCTCTGCCGGGTGATCCGGCAGTTTACTTTGCCGGAGCAATGGCGGATAAAGAATCGATAGAACAAGTTCGTCAAGCGCTCGGGTTAGATCGCAGTTGGGTTGAACAATTTTTCATTTATGTAGGTAATTTAGCTCAAGGGGATTGGGGCCAGTCGCTAAAAACTGGCCAACCCGTGACTGAGGAGCTTCTTAAGAGATTACCTGCTTCTCTTGAGTTAACATTTATTGGCCTGGGTCTGGCAGTTTTGGCCGCTGTGCCACTTGGAATCCTTGCGGCAACAAATCCTGGTAGTTGGGTCGACCATATTTGTCGTTTGCTGGTAACCGCGGGTGTTTCTCTGCCAACTTTCTTCACTGGACTATTCCTCATTTATATTTTTTATTATTTGCTGGGCTGGTCTCCATCACCGCTGGGTCGATTGAATATTCTCTATTTGTCACCGTCCCATGTCACCGGATTTTATATTATTGATAGCTTGATCGCTGGTGATTTGGAAATATTTCTTGGCGCTCTTGCTCAACTCATTCTTCCTACAATAACTCTTGGTTTATTTGCTCTCGCTCCAATAGCGCGTATGACACGAGGAGCAATGTTGGGAGCTCTATCAAGTGATTATGTGAGAACAGCTCGTGCTAATGGTCTTTCCAAATCGATGATTCTTTTGACTTACGCATTTCGGAATGCCTCGTTGCCGGTACTAACGACACTTGGCATGGTGTTTTCATTTTTATTGGGTGCAAATGTTTTAGTTGAAAAAGTTTTTTCATGGCCAGGAATCGGGTCATTTGCCATCGAAGCTCTAATCGCTTCTGATTATGCCGCAGTGCAAGGCTTTGTCCTTTCTATGGCTTTGCTTTTTATTACCGTTAACCTAACTATTGATGTCATTTTGGCGATAACGGACCCTCGTGTCGGTTTGGAAGAGTAGCCATGACATGAAACAGTTTTTTGGACATTTTAGGTACATAATGAGTGAGAATCTCGTAACGGTTGTCTCTTTCTCACTTTTTTTATTCATTGTTTTTTTGGGCCTGTTTGGTGAGTTTCTGGCCCCGTATGATCCTTTAGCAACTGCTGCCTCAAATACTCTGAGGCCTCCAAGTTGGACGCATCCTTTTGGTACAGATAACCTTGGTCGCGACGTATTAAGCCGGGTAATTGTCGCGACCCGGCTTGATCTTAGTATTGCTCTTTCAGCAGTCGCTCTATCTTTTGTTATCGGAAGCGCGCTTGGGAGCGTAGCAGGTTTTTGGGGTGGATGGTGGGATCGTATTATTGGACGTTTCTCCGACACCATTATGGCTTTTCCGTTGTTTGTTCTCGCAATGGGTATTGTTGCGGCTTTGGGTAATACCGTAGAAAATATTGTCTACGCGACAGCCATTATTAATTTGCCCTTTTACATTAGGGTTTCTCGTGCGGAGACAAGCGTACGCCGGGAAGCTGGATATGTAGCAGCCGCGCGCTTATGTGGCATTTCCGAAATCAGAATTCTGGCAACTCAGGTATTTCCTAATACTCTGCCACCGATGATGGTTCAGATTTCTTTGAATATGGGTTGGGCCATTCTCAACGCCGCGGGTCTTTCATTCATTGGCCTTGGTGTTCGTGCTCCGGATGCGGAGTGGGGGATTATGGTCGCAGAAGGCGCAACCTATATCGTGTCTGGGGAGTGGTGGCTGGCGCTCTTTCCCGGCGCAGCATTAATGATTGCGGTCTTCTGTTTTAATCTTTTGGGAGACGGTTTGCGTGACCTAGTCGATCCGCAAAGACGCACATAACAGGAGTACATTAAATGAAACATGAACATTTCTTGGATGTAAACGAGCTTTCGGTCGAATTTCAAACCCGCAACGGTATTGTGAAAGCTCTAGAGAAAGTATCGATTCATGTGGATAAGGGTGAAGTGCTTGGTATTGTGGGTGAAAGTGGTTCGGGTAAGTCTGTCACAGCCTATACAATTATAGGGTTGCTAGATAGGGCGGGTTTGGTAACCAATGGCAAGACGGCTTTTGATGGTATGTTGCTCTCAGGTGCTAAGGAGGCTCTCTTAAGCGATTTACGGGGTCGCGAGATCTCTATGATTTTTCAAAATCCAAGAGCTGCTTTGAATCCAATTCGATCAGTCGGCAAGCAGATTGAGGATGTTTTGTTACGACATGTACAAGCTTCGCGCTACAATGTGCGCAAAAAGGCGATCGATATGCTGGATCAGGTTAAAATTGTTGATTCTAAACGGCGATATTGGAGTTACCCATTTGAACTGTCCGGTGGCATGTGCCAAAGAGTGATGATTGCAATTGCTTTGGCCTGCAACCCAAGGCTTCTCATTGCAGATGAGCCAACAACGGGCCTAGATGTGACGACACAAAAAGCGACTATGGATTTAATCCAAGAGCTCACTCGAAACCGTAATATGTCTGTTATTTTGATTACACATGACCTTGGGATGGCATCTGCCTATTGCGATCGCTTAGTTGTTATGCAGAAGGGTAAAATCGTGGAGAGTGCCCCAGTGGTAAAAATATTTTCAGAGCCACAACACAGTTATACCAAAAAGTTAATTGCCGCGTCCCCTGGGCCGAAATCACAACTTGCTGATCTAATAGATACAACAGATGAAATGTCAGAAGCCGACATTGAGCAGCTTGATAAGCCCATGCAACAGTTTAGTCAAAAGAAATCCGCTACACCTAACATATTAGAAGTCTCTAATCTTGTTAAAGAATTTACGGTACGTGATTCAAGCAGATTTCGATTGCCTTGGTCAGGTAAGATTTCATCACATCAAACTTTTCGTGCCGTTGATGACATAAGTTTCTCGCTCAAGCGTGGGGAAAGTCTTGGTCTAGTTGGCGAGTCTGGGTGTGGTAAATCTACAACTTCCAGCATTTTAACGCGTTTGCTCGACCCTACTTCCGGTGATGTTATTTTTGATGGTGAAAATATTACTAGCTACTCATCGGTACAATTTGCGCAAATACCTCAGCGAGCAAAAATCCAAATGGTTTTTCAAGATCCCACAGACAGTCTTAATCCGCGCTATACAGCCAAAGATACCATTTCTGAACCATTAAAACAGCTTCTTTTTATAAAAAAGCGTGAAGCACTTAATGAAAGGGTTATTAAATTAGCAAAAATGGTTGGATTACCCGAAAATCTTCTCACCCGATTTCCGCATCAATTATCAGGAGGCCAAAAGGCGCGTGTTGGTATTGCCAGAGCGATAGCTGTTGAGCCATTGCTTTTAATTCTTGACGAACCCACGTCAGCACTCGATGTTTCGGTTCAAGCAGTTGTTTTACAACTTCTGAACAAACTCAAACGTGACCTTGGGATGAGTTATATATTTGTTTCCCATGATCTTAACGTCGTTCGCCTTCTCTGCGAGAGGGTCATGGTAATGAACAGAGGAAAAATTGTTGAAACAGGTATGGCGGATGATGTACTCAGAAATCCGCAAAAGGATTATACTCGTAACCTCGTCAGCTCTATCCCCCATTTTGAGCCTGGTAAAAAAGTTGCTTAGATCTCAGGGGCGTCTAAATGTGGCTAATAATGGGCTCAGTATGCATATGAGAGTAATGCCTGTTTTTCGTTCTGCAGCGGAGGCTTGGTTATCGATAAGATTAGGATAATTATTTTTTTGCTGCTACAATTTTATTATAGATTTACCAAATAGCATGCACTTATCAGGTATCACGATGGTTAATAAAAGAAGAACTTGAATTATCTAAGAACGTTGGTGGAGCCGGACGGAATCGAAACGACGAACTCTACAATAGTATTGTATGCGATTGAGTTCTGATACAATTAATATCATTTAGTAACAATAGGTAATATGATTATAAAACTTGCTTGAGCTTGATCACACAAAATTTTTGTAGAATTTGAGCTGATTTAGTTTAATTGGTAGCTTAATCGATTCCATATACTTCAGTTCCCGCTAAAGCGGACACAATCAGCTAATGAACCATAGCTAACTTTCTCGATACGAATTTTGAGGAGTTTTAGTAGATTTAAATAAACGCAACTTGTAGACCGACTACGTCTTCTTGAGAAAATTGAAACGAGAAAGTTTAGTTACGCATAAATCTTAACTTAGCCGAGAACAATTTCGCGACTGGCTTGCCCACATTTATGCGTATTTTTTCACCAAAAAAAGCGGATTGATCAATAAATAGACAGTTGATTAGCTGAAACACTAGAAGTTAATTTTAAAAGTGTTATTTATCAATAGTTTATCGATGGCACGGCTATTGCAATTTTAAATGCATATAGTACCGACACTTCTAAAAAAATCATGTTTTAGAATAGTGGAACGATAGGGCCAAAAGACGCATTTGGTTGTATTAATTCAGGTACATGGTGGGATAAATACCCGGAGATCAAGTTTAATGTAATAATTAGAGAAAGGTACGACTATGCTATCAAGGTTATTATCAACGGCTATTCTGGCAATCGGTTTGGTCATCGGAGGGGCTTCAGGCTCATTGGCTGCAGGCCATGGAAAAAAAATAGCGTTTGCGTTAGATTGGAAATTTGAAGGTCCTAGTGCAGCTTACTTCGCGGCTATCGACAACGGCCACTTTAAAGCCGAAGGGCTTGAGGTGGAAATTTCCGCTGGTAAAGGCTCATTAGATGCCATTCCCAAAGTGGCCACCGGTAAATTTCCAATTGGTTTTGCCGATATTAACAGCCTTATAAAATTTCTCGACAAAAACCCGGGTGCGCCCGTAACGGCAGTCATGATGGTTTACGATAAACCTCCCTTCGCTGTGGTTGGACGCGCATCCCAGGGTGTCAGTAAACCCAAGGACTTGGAAGGTAGAGTTTTGGGTGCGCCTCCTCCAGATGGAGCGTGGGCTCAATTTCCGGCGTTTGCTAGTGCCAACGGAATCGATGTCAGCAAAGTGAAAGTGCAGCCAGTTGGCTTCCCGACTCGCGAACCTATGCTCAAGGAAGGTAAAGTGGATGCGATTACTGGGTTCTCTTTCTCAAGTTACCTAAACTTGGTACGACTTGGGGTGCCAGAAAACGACATCAAAGTATTGCTAATGGCAGATTATGGCCTTGCACTTTATGGTAATGCCATCATCGTCAACACAAATTTCGCCAAATCCAATTCAAGCAAAGTCACGGGATTTCTGCGTGCTGTCGCCAATGGATGGAAAGATGTCATCGCTAATCCAAAAAAAGGGGCTGCAATGGTCGCAAAACGGAATCCGGCCGCGGATGTCGCTCTAGAAGCCCGTCGATTGAAGCTATCCATCGACGCCAATGTGGTCACCGATTATACAAAAGTCAATGGAATGGGTAACATCGACGCAGCTAGGATGGCCAAGGCAATGAAACAATTGGCGCAGAATTATAAATTTAGCAACAAGCCGGACATGTCGAAAATCTTTGATGCATCATATTTGCCTAAAGATGGTAGCTTGAAGTTGAAGTAATCGGCTTCAAGTTAAATTTGAAAAGTTAGGATGGGTGTGACTAGAGCATCCATCCTTTCGTTTTCAAATTCAATAGAAAAGCAAGATTTACATTCGTATGTCATCTAAAGCACTTATCGAAATCAAAAATGTAAAACACGCATACCAGACGGATGCGGGTCCTTTACCGGTATTGGATGGCCTTAATGTGGAGGTTGCAAAGGGTGACTTTACAGCGGTCGTGGGCCCATCGGGGTGTGGTAAATCAACCTTAACACGCTTGATTGCCGGCCTATTATTTCCTAACGAAGGTAAAGTGTTTCTGCAAGGTAAGCGTGTTACCTCTCCACGAAACATAGTTGGAATGGCGTTCCAGAATCCTGTGCTGTTGGAGTGGAGAAGCATACTCGATAATGTAAGGTTACCGCTGGAAATAGTGCCGAACGAACTTAGTCGAAAGCAGATTGATGACCGAGGTTATGAGCTGCTGGCAATGGTCGGTTTAGAAGGTTTTGAAGACAAAAGGCCATCTGAACTTTCTGGTGGAATGCGGCAGCGAGCCTCCTTATGCCGGGCCTTGGCGCACCGTCCTGAAGTATTGATCCTAGATGAACCATTTGCCGCTCTAGATGCGTTTACGAGAGAAGACTTGTGGCAAATTATGCACGAATTGCGCCATCAGGAGGCTTTTACCTGTCTTCTTATTACCCATGATCTAAGGGAATCCGTCTTTCTCGCGGATCAAGTGGTCGTTTTGTCAGATCGCCCAGCTAAAACCCAATACACGCTTGATGTGCCCTTTGGCCGTGACCGTGACCTGGACGACCTTTACACTCCGGAAGCCACCGAGATTCTGCGCGATCTCCGATACCAAATTCAGGTCGCACAAAAGCGAGTAGATGAAGAAATTCAGGAGATTGATAAATGAATTTCTTGAAAAAATTTGGTATTCCTATCGCTACTCTGATCGTATTTTGTCTGATTTGGGAATTCATCGTCTGGATCAATGGTTGGCCGAATTATGTTATGGCCTCGCCCTCGGATTTAGGTCCCTCTTTCTTAAAGTTTCGATGGCTGTTCCTAGAATATGGGTGGGACACATTATGGCGCACGGTCGCCGGCCTTTTGCTCGCCATCGTCTTTGGCGTTGTTGTCGGCATGATCATGGGATTTTCTAGGACCATTAGGGAAGCCATTTATCCACTCCTCGTTGGCTTTAACGCTATTCCAAAAGCAACGGTCGTCCCCGTTGTTGCGCTTCTCTTTGTTGGACAACATGATTTAAATACTATTTTGATCGCTTTTATGATCTCATTTTTCCCCATCACGGTTTCAATATCCATTGGTCTTTCCACTCTAGAGCCGGAATACCGCGATATACTACTATCTCTGGGTGCTAGCCGTTTTACTATTTTTCGTAAAATAGCACTTCCTAAAACTCTACCTGAGTTTTTCGGCGCCCTAAAAGTATCCGTGACACTCGCGTTCATCGGCACAAATCTGATGGAGATTGTCGAACCTCATGGCCGCGGACTTGGCCACTTATTTGATAGTGGAAAGATTAGTGCGGATTACCCGCTTATGTTTGCGGTACTAATTGCGCTTGCGATAATGGGTATCGGTCTGTATTACGTCGTAATTGTTCTCGAAAAAATATTCGCGGGATGGGCTGATCGCGACGTCACTTGAGATCGGTTTTTTGCAGGTATCTAGAAATGGCTAACATTGTCTACGTCGAGCAAGAAGTCAGCCTATTATTGTAGTCATAAATTTTGGTTCAGACTGCAACGAGGATTGGGCTAAAGCTGAAGCAGATGCCGTGGCAGAATATAAAGAAATGCATGGCGATGCTGACGCAAGAGATGCTAGGTTTACTAAGTTATGCTTTATTTAATTTATCCGCTTATCTTTTTATCTCTATCTAGCCCGGTCTTTGCGCACGGTGGTGGTTTAAACAGCGAAGGCTGCCACTAATCACCCGCGCGCAGCAAATTCTGAAGCGTCAGTAATCGCCAAAGAGTTGGATCAGTATAGCAGTCGCTTTTTGTTACAATTTGGTGTTCTTGGTTACACTCTTTGTTATAAAACATTTGGGGGAATACGAAACTTATCCTCCTCCAACAAATAGCGAACGCTGCGGTTTACGCGTTATCAAAGCTCGGTATTCTGCCACGTCATCGAGCGTTTTGCGAAATCTCGCGACCCGGTTTCGTTCTTGCCAGAACGACCAGACGACAGGCGCCAGCTATGCTCAGCGCATATTCGTTTCCGTTGACACTCCATACCTAAAGTTACGCCGAGGTATTTTTTCGAGTTCCCCC
>CENP01007469.1_pt1 | contig 10759 bp, 10 predicted proteins | sample 361281 | NCBI WGS metagenome assembly CENP01 (sample SAMEA2591122, study PRJEB7988) | marine metagenome | biome: marine biome (ENVO:00000447); feature: deep chlorophyll maximum layer (ENVO:xxxxxxxx); material: saline water (ENVO:00002010), including plankton (ENVO:xxxxxxxx) | depth 70 m
TCAACGAGTACGCAACTTGCAAATTGTCTGATAGGCGTTCTAACACCTGCCATAACCGGTGTAGGTATGTTGATTTTGTGTTGCGATATTGCATCATAATATTTTTTAACATAACTCATCCTTGTTTTTGTTGGGTAGTTTGCGAACAGTGTTGCCGCAATCATCATGTACATGTCTTGTGGAGTTTCATATAACTGTCCAGAACTTCTGTCTTGTACAAGATATTTGTCAACAACTTGTCTAATACCAGCATAAGTGAATCTCAAATCTCTATCTCTTCTTATCCAGGTATTAAATTTTTTTAATTCTGTTTTGGTATATTTGTCTATAATACCTTTGTCATAGACTCCAAGTCTTATATTTCTTAGAATCAATTTTAAAAATGGAAGATATTCGTATTGTCCGTGTGCTTCTTTTCGTACATCATACAACAATAGTCTTGCCGCGGCATATTGATAGTTTGGTGCTTCCAAACTAATTAAATCATTTGCAGACTTTACCAAAACATTTTGAATGTCCTTTGTTGTCATGCCATCATAAAATTGTATGTTGGCATTCATTTCAATCAATGATGCTGACACACCTGGCAGACCTTCGCAGGCTTCTTCAACCACGAAGTGAATTTTGTCAATGTCTAGTAATTCTTTTCTGCCATCTCTTTTTTGAACTTGAATAGTTGCAGTGTTTGTCGATGGCATAATAGTATTGTTTGTTCCGTTGATTTTGTTTGTCTTTTGAATGTGCGTATTTATCGTATTTTTTTTATTCTGTGCTAAATCGGTTTTCATATATTTTTTTACAACCTGTTCGTAATATGTTTTTATAAAATACTATTATAAAACAAAAGCCATACGATGTCTATAAAAATTATAATGTGTGTAGATTATTTTTTTATACTATTAAGGTAGGCTCTGCGTCCATTGTTGCCGCGGTGCTGGTGGTGGTCGTTTGGTATTTTACGATTACCGACCTATCAGTGTTTGTAGAGTCATCTCTTCCAAGTGTGGCAGTAAGAGTTACACCAACATCTACAGGACTAGTTCCTGATTCTGTATAGTCATCATTGAAACTGATACCGTTTGTGTTTACACTTATTGTGAAAGTTCCTACTCTTGTTCTTGGTCCTCTTTCTATTTTGTAATTTAAAACTATAGACTTACCAAGATTACCTGAGCCTGCTGAATATTCTAATCCTGTTGTGGTGGCCGTTGATGTTGCGTCTGCTAGTGTAACCTGTTTTATTTTGTATGAAGTTCTTGCAATACCTTGTACTTCAGGTGCAATGTTCATGTGTGAACTGCCATCTGTTCTTCTTAGGTCGTGTCTTTCAAAAAAGTCCAGTGTAGAAGAACACTCATCTTGGTCGTATTGAATGGTTGGTACTTCGTTTAGTGTGCCTACACCTTCAAAGTTGTTGGCCACAGTTGAAGCAAAAAAGTTGCTGTGTGACAATATGTTTCTGCTTGGTGCTTCTACTGTTTGTTTTGGTTTTACATAAATTGCCTGTTGTCCAATGTTGCTGAAACTTGAACTTATTACCTGTAAATCTCTTGGACCTACAGACATACCATTTGTGGTAGAACCGTCCCATTCACTTCCTATTATAACACCATTGTATGCTGTATCAAAATCACAGTTGAAAAATCTCACATTGGTCACATCCATACTCATATCAATCAATCTAGCAAAATTACCAAACTGACAATGATCAAAATAGATGTTTGCACATTTTAATGTGTTAGTGGATCTCACTGTGATACCTTTGCCCAAAGCATTGTCGGCACCTCCTGCCGCATAAGCACCTTGGAATCTGCAGTGACTCACATAGACTTTTGTTGCATTGTCAATACTGAAGCCACCATAAGAAGACCCGTTTCTAATGTCTAATCCTTCTAGTTGAATATTTGTGGGAGTTGTTGCCGCTGAATTTCCTATCGTGCCAAATGTGTTGCCTTCATCGTCTTTGGTCACCAATGCAGTTGCACTGCCTGACATCAATAGTACAGACTTTCCAATACCCGCACCTCTAAGATGAGCGAACGGTGGAATTTTAAGCGAAGCGTTTATTCTGTAATCACCTGCTGGAAAATATAATACCCTTCTTGCTCGCTCATCGTCTTTGTCGCTATCAGTGTATAATTCATCCAATGCTCTTTGAATTGCTGATGTATCGTTGGTTGAGCCATCTCCCAATGCTCCAAAATCTTTTACAGTAACAAAGTCGTCTAATTTTTTTTGTGCAGTCCTTGTAAAGTTTCCTGAAGCACCTGTAACTATAGGTGTTGAGTCTCCAAGATAGCCTTTGTAGTAATATGATAGTGCAGTTGTGAAACTTGTTGAACCTGTTGTTAATATTTCGGTGTTGCCCACTGCAGGAGCACCATCTGCCACTGTGCCATTTCCTATGTAGAGTCTTTGATCATCAATAGACCAACCCAGTTCTCCAGCCGCTAATTGCGGTAGATCTGTTGCTAGACCACGTCTGTGTTGTATTCTTGATATTTGTACGACTGCCATAAAATTATAATTTTACATTATTTATTACAAGTTAATGTAGTAGTTAAATAGGTACATGAGCAAAATCATATGTGTCAGCGGTGACTCATACACACAAGAACACTTTCAAAAACCTGAAGATAGATGGAGTTACAAGATAGGTGCTACTCATAACATTGCTATGGGCGGTGCGGGCAATGATCGTATTTTTAATGCAACATTAAAATTTTTGAATGAAACTACTCCAGATGTTTTGATTGTGGGGTGGAGTACAACTGCTAGAGCAGGATTGTATCACAAAAACGGCGGTAGAATAATAGTGGCACCACACAGATGTTTCAATGAAAGCACCACCGAAGATCACGAAGACATCCAAAAATTCTATTATGCCAATCTACACAACGACTATGTCAATTTTTACAACACTTTAAATTACATGGTTTTTTTACAAGACTACTGTAAGGCCAAAAACATCAAGTTGAGATATTTTAGATCAGTGCTGTATGAAAAATTAGATCACAAATCTCTCAAAGATGTGTCCTATCATGCCTATTACAATGACAGCACACCTGAAATTGCCAAACAAGGTGTTGAACAACATGTGAAACTGCTACAAGAAATAATTCGTAAACTAGACAAAGATATCTGGGTAAAAGAATTTTGGTGCAGTATGCATGACTACATGGTTAAAGAGCACAATTACGTTCACAAGGGTGGCTATGGATATGCGTTGCCTGTAGAAGCAGTGGCAGGCTGGGCAGAAGTTGTTAAAAGATCTATCATATAATCTGTGCTATTGGCATACTTCTGTGTATCAAAGTTTGGTTTTTCCATATAAGCATTACACAAATCAATAGAGTGTGATATCCAATCAGTTTTGTTTTGTAAAAATACTGCTTGAGTTTTATTGAAATGCTCGTACAATGATTCGCAATGTGCTTGATCAAAAGGCAAATTTAGTCCTGTAAATATTCTTTGCCATGCGCCAATATATTGTTCTTTAGGCAACCAAAAAGTTTTAAAGTTGATAAAAAAAGTGTTTCGTGTTGGTCTGTTCCAATATTCTCTGTCTTGATAAAGATGTAATCTATACCAACTGGCAGTAACAATTTTTTTTGTAGTGTCATCAACAGATTTGCCGTTCCATTTTTCCATCTGTACTTGTAAATCCTGTGCGGTCTTAGACCATTTCAATCTAAATATTAGATCTATATCGCTTTCATCATAAGCAATTTTAATATTATTCGGATGTATCTGTACGACTTCACTGTGACTTCTATGCCATTTGTTTTCATTGTTGAATGGATAGTGATAGTCAGTTGCCTTACTTTGTAGATCAAATTTTGTGTTTGATAACATCAGTATGAGAAAATTTCCATAACTGCCGCCTTTGAAATGCACGTGATACTTTTTCATTACCCAATACTTATAGAATTTTTTTATAGTATTCTTCTAACTTACTGTACCAACGTCCTACCCACTGGTCATAGTTTTCTATTTCAAATGTTTGGAATTCATTTTTTTGAGTGCAGATAAAAATTCTGCCTGCTTTGATGTCAGTGTTGTATTGTTTGTTGTGTGCTTCAGAGTATGCAACCAATTGTAAAAAATAGTCTTCGATCCATTCTTTTTTCTTTAATTTTCTCGCCTGTTTGAAATCCATGATTGCAGGAGCACCTTTGTAAACTCCCACAAGATCTGTGGTGCCGGCATACAGTTCAGGATAGTACAAACTGACTTCACTACCCCAAACTTCGTTGACATCTGTGAGTCCGTGTTCAATGATCACGTTGGCCATCGCAAAACCTTTTTGTTGTACAAGATTTGTGCCGGGTTTTCGGTCTTCGCCTTTGACATGTTTTTCTAAACTTCTATGCATCACTGTTCCAATGTTGGCTGACTCAGTGGCAATTTGTTGTGCTCTTTGTTCACCAACTCTTTTTTTCCATGCGTTTAAATGTGTCATGTCTTTTGTGGCACTTAACACAGTGGTCACACTGGGCACAGTCCTACCGTCAGGAGTAGCATAGTGTCTTTTGCCATTTTTTGACTGTTTGCTGAAATCTTTATACTGAAATTTTTCTACAAACTCCACACCGCGACTTTTGAGAACTTTTGGTGATATCTTCATATAGATAATTATATATTATAATGTCATATATTACAACTGAAAACATTAATACAATTAATGCAGAACTATCTAATTACTGCAACGCGGCTTGTCCTATGTGTTCTCGATTTGATTTTGATTTAAATTTGCGTAAAGACGTGGCCAACAATAGTCATACCACACTTTCTTTGATCAAAGAAAAGGTAGGAGACAATGTGATAAAAAACTTAAAGATGTTCTACAGTTGTGGTACCTACGGAGATGGATCAATGAATCCAGAAGCACTACAAATTTTTGAACACATTAGAAAAACAAATGACAAGTGTGATGTAGAACTTTACACAAACGGTGGTGCCCGTACTCCAGAATTTTGGAATGAATTGGGCAAAATAGGAATTACAGTAAGGTGGCACATTGATGGTTTAGACGACACAAATCATTTATATAGAAGAAAAGTCAAATGGGATAAACTTATGGCCAATGTCAAAGCCTTTGTAGAAGGAGCAAGAAGCAACAACAAGAGCAGTGCTGTCTGGAACTGTTTTCTATTCAAACACAATCAACACCAGCAGGAAGACATAAAAAAATTAGCAAGACAATTAGGGTTTGCTGGCACATCATTTTTTGAAACTACTCGATGGGAGGACTTTGACTATGATGGCACATTTCGTTCAGTAAATAGTATTAAAGTTGATGACTACAACATAGAGAAACCAAACAAAAAAGACATGCGTGTTGACAAAGAAACAATCGATTTTAATAAAACAGAAGCAGACGATAGCAACAGTGACTTTGCAACAAGAAAAATTGAATGTTTGTCTTGCACCACCAATCATCCAGATAAGAAAAGAGCCAACTACGAAATATATCTAATGGCCAAAGGCTGGGTCACTCCTTGCTGTTGGATAGGAGATCCCGAAACACATGAAAGTCAAAAAATACTCGGCGATAAAAAAACTATAAATCTTAATCACAGCACTCTAGATGAAATCTTTGAAAGTGAATTTTTCAAAAGATTACAAGGGGGCATCTATGGCACAACACCAGATGACAGATTAATGGCCTGTTACAGTTGTTGTGGGATAAAATAATGGGCATATCTCAAAAACCACCAAAACTCTTTCCTTTGGCCAATAAAGGCGTGGCTTGTCAATTGAAATGGACACACAGCACGTTATATCTCACAGACAGACAGACCGCAAGTTGTCATAAGGCAGGCTATGGAAAATATCTCACAGATGGCAAATTGAACTTCCATAATATACCAAACAAGTTAGAAGAAAGAAAAAAGATGTTGAAAGGCCAGTGGCCAGGCAACGGTTGTGAACATTGTAAACACATTGAAGATGTGGGAGGTGCTTCTGACAGAACTATTCATTTAAAGATGGAAGGCACTACTGCACCACCTGAACTGGATACAGATCTAGAAGCAGTTAATGTGACACCAAGACAACTTGAAGTGTATTGGGGGAACACCTGCAATCAAAAATGTATATACTGTGCGGCTCATTACAGTTCTCAAATACACCAAGAAGAAAAAAGATTTGGAAGATTTGATAAGGATGGAGTTGTATTGGATCACAAAAAATTCACATTAAATCCAAATATAGAAAGAGACACTGATCTTTTATTTGAATGGTTTGATGACAATCTACAAAACTTACACAAAATATTTGTAATGGGAGGAGAACCATTCCTACAAAAAGAAACATTTAGATTTATTGAATATCTTGAAAAAGGCAATTATCCAGATCTCACTTTGGTATTTTTTAGCAATCACAATATTGAACACGAAAGATTCAAAGGTTGGGTAAACAGATTAGACAAACTACAAAAATCCGGCAGACTGGATAAAATACAAATTTTTTTTAGTTGTGATGCATTTGGTCCTGAAGGAGAGTATGTGAGATCCGGTTTAGATCTAAAGATTGCGTTAAGAAATTTTGAACACTTATTATATCAAACCAATATCGACCAAGCAATAAATTCAGCACTGTCAGCCACAGCAGTGCCGGGCATGCCAAAACTAGTAAAATATATCAATGGATGTTCCAAAGTCAAACCCATTTACTGGAGTATGACCAAGACCGCAAGTCGTGATGATCCATGGACTGCATATCTATATCCAGGTATATTTGGTGACAAAGTTATCAATTGGGGATTAAAAGAAGCAGTTGATCTATTTGATGTCAACTCATATGGCAAACCCGATAGTGTAAAAGTAAACCACAAAAACTTTATGAAAGGCTATATCACAGAGTTCACACATGCAACTCCAGACTTGAAAAGAATGAAGATGTTTAAGACTTATCTTACAGAACTAGACAGAAGAAGAAACACTGATTATACAAAACTTTATCCACAAATTTATCAAGAACTAAAAGACTTATAAACTTCATTGAAATATTCAGGTGTACTGTTGTCATTAGCAACTGCACAATATCCTATAATGATGCCTTTCTCGTTCTCAGTAAGATCTGACACAAACTTTTTTGAATTAATACAGTCGTATAATAACTTTGACCTTTCTATTATATTTGATTGTCCTTGCCTAAAGTATTTGTACCATAACGATAATTCATCACTTGTAGTGTTTGCACCTATTTTAGCAATTAACTCTTCCATTTTGTAAATCCATTTTTCTTCGTCAGCAATATAAAAATTTTTAAAATTAAAAATAATATCTTTAGATGCATTTGGTTTGTGTTGCTGTTCAATATTTTGATCCAAACGAGAGATTCTATAAGCATCATCAAAGGCAATAGGATGTTCATAGTCTTTCCAAGATTTAGTCACTGCATATTGATTCATTTTGTTGTTCACTTCAGACAATTTGACAATAAAATTGAGTCTATACTCTACAAAGTTTGATTTCAGATCAATATAAATTGTTTTGGCATCTTTGATTTGAGAGATCCAAGATTCTAGTTGTGCATTGTTGTGACTTATACAATCGTACTTCTTTGAATTTAATTTTTTTTGAAATAGTTCATACTCCTCACTATGAAAACCTCCAGTGTGGAGTATCTTATCTTTAGTGACATTGCCATATTCTATAACAGAGAAAGGTTTTATATCCTTGTGTAGCACACTGCATAGAAAGGATCCAAGAGTACCTGCGTGATATTTTACGATAATCATTTAATTAAAATAATCCTCCTGTGTGCCTTCTCTGTACAGGTCTTGAGTAATACAATGCACACCACCATCCCAGAAATATCTATGTCTAAAATTAAAAATAACAGGTTCTACTTTGTGTTTTTTGAAATGGTTAAAAACTTCTTTGTTATGGTTGTTGCAAATAATTGTGTTTTGATCTATTGACAACATATTGACATCAAACACAGTTTCTTCAACATATCCAACCCAGTCGTTGAGCCAAGTGTTGACAAAGTCTATAAGTTGTTCGTTGTGTTCTTCACTTTTAAGCCACCACCTGCCGCCAACTTTATCTTTCATTGATAAAAACGGATGCAATTTATTCCAAGACTGATCCGGTACATATAAAACGTCCCAGCCGGGAAACTCTTTATTGTAGTCTTGTATATCGTTAAGAGTTACTATGCATCCAGGTTTGACCACACAAAAACTTCCATCACTGTGATATCCTCTGCCAGACAGATGGACCTTGAAGCCTGCTTGTTCAAACTGTGCTTTGTATTTTGCAACAGCAGTATTGTCTAATCCTGTGTCAAGATCCCACCAAATGTCTTTGCCAACTCTAGTCATTGAAGCACTTGTAATACAGCCATGATCTAGTTTATCTAGCACTAAATTTTGTTTGTCTATTTGTTTCAGTATGTCAAAGTATCCTGGTGCGGCCCCTGCCACGGCATATAGTTTTTCTCCTACAACAGCAAAATGATCACGAGGACACACAGGTGGCTTCCAAACATTTTTCAAAGAACCATACTTGTCAAAATCCAAATTCGCTCTATAAGTTGTGACTCCTGCTTGTTTCAATATGCTTTCAAGTTTTACAAAATCTTCTTCGGTTTCTTCTGCAATCCTTTTGAGAGGATCCATTATTTTATTGTTTTTACTAATTGGTAAATCAGCAAACCATTCTATTTTGAATGCTGACCCTATAAGACAGTGTTTCAAAGGATCAAATGTTGCATAACCTTTTATTGGAATCATGCAAATAATTAGTTTACTTTGGTGCGTAGGTTTCTAAATAAGGTTCGTGGCTATTGGGTGTACATCTATATTTGTCATCATATTCATAATGTACTTTCTCTGACTGAGGAACTTCGTCTGTTCTGATAACTGCTTTGTCATTTGTCACCCAATTGTAGGATCTATTTCTTCTATGTGACATCTTTACTCGTTCTGCCTTTGTACCTAAAAATATTCCATGTAATGGAATCCAAGGCCTGTCTAAGAGGTTAGGATAACTTTTATACACATGAATAGCAAGTTTGTCTATGGTCAAATGTTGCACATGATATCCAAGTCTACGACTTTCTAATGCCGCGGCCGCAAGTGACATTGAATGGCATACAATTTGATCTTTTATCCAGTATGGCAGATCTTTGTTACCAATTGGAGTTCCTAACATGGCCGCCCGCATTTCTGTTTCTTTCCACCAGGCTTTTTCATCTGCATATCTTTTAAGATACCAAGGATTGTCTTTGTTTTGTATTTCATCTGTTCCAATATTTTTGCCGTCACCCTGTTCTTTACATATACCAAATATAATTCCAGAATTACAATTATTAAAATTAGTATCTAAATTGCAACCTGGATGTTGTCTTAGAACAGTGTCTCGAAACTTTTGAAAGCCACCTTCGTATCTGCTTGGAATAAAATAAACTAGGCCTTTGCCCATACCTGATCTTAATGCAGTAGGCATGTTCATTGACGATTGAGCAATTTGGCTGAGATGAGATTCAGTTGCTGGTTGATTGTCGTCGGCCCAGTAACACACTTCTTGCAATTCGTGTGCCAAATCCTTAATAGATTCTGTCATTTTATTTTCGTTTGTTCATTGCAGACTTTGCCATTTTTTTAACAACGTCTGTTGATCCTTGATTATCAAAGTCCATAGCAGGATCTTTTTCGGCCTGCTTTTCAGTCTTTAATACTATTTTCTCTTGATCAAAATCGTCAACTACATTTTTGAGTGTTTGTGAATTATCGTAGATAGTTTTGAAAAGATCATAACTGAACGTTGGATAGCCAGTGTTTTTCATTATTTGGTCTAGAGCATCAAAACTTATTTCTGCTGATGCATCTTTGTCGTCTGCGCCACCTCGCATGTTTGTAAGGGTGTTGACTAACGCTGACTCTAATTCGCTGTTGGTGTTAAATTCTTGGAATCGCATGGGACTACTTCCCCGCTAGTTTAGAATAGATTCTGTTTGATGTTTCAAACACTTCTCTAGACTCTCTCTGTTCTCTGCCTTCTGGTTCAGTGCCGCCTGCTTCTGCATCTGTGGCTCCAAACTCATCTGCTTCTGGACTTTCTAAACTGTCTAGGTCTGCGTCTGTGTTCATGGTGTCTGTGTCAGCGCCGATGGTGTCAGTTGCTGTTTCTTCACCTGTTAGTATTCTTACACCTGCGTCTAGGTCTTGTCTAGTTTGAGTTAGTGTTGATTCTGCTTGTTCTAGTGCTGGTTGGATTTTTTGCATAAAAGCATCAGCCTTGTCTGCACCCATTTCGTCTCTGATTCTGTCTGCAAGTTCTAACATACCTTCTGTCTTCATTGAAGCAAGATCTTCTAGGTATCCTGTAACTTTGTCCATCATATCTTTGGCCGCTAATATTAATTCTGATTGCTCTTCAACGCCTTCTTGAACTTCTTCTTTAGGTAAAACTTTTGCGATTGTTTTTCTTTCATCTGGAGTAAGTGCTTGACCTTTTTCTAGTTTGCCTTTGGCACTGATAGCCTGGCTGGCAGTTTTAGTTTGTGGATCCATTTGCATGCCACCATACTCTTTGATGCTTTGATTTAGAATATCTAACATCATTTGATGTTTTTGATACTCGTTGTCTTTTAATTCTTTGCCAAAATGCAAATTGTCTGTGATTGTGTGTATTTTGGTTCTCACACTGTTTGCTAAATCTTCTAATTGTGTCTTGTCTAAACCAGACAAATTCATTGTTTGGCCAAATCTTGACTCAAACTGCTGTAACAACACTGTGCTAGA
>CENP01010667.1_pt1 | contig 10755 bp, 9 predicted proteins | sample 361281 | NCBI WGS metagenome assembly CENP01 (sample SAMEA2591122, study PRJEB7988) | marine metagenome | biome: marine biome (ENVO:00000447); feature: deep chlorophyll maximum layer (ENVO:xxxxxxxx); material: saline water (ENVO:00002010), including plankton (ENVO:xxxxxxxx) | depth 70 m
CTGAAATTCCATCTATTTTCGGTTCAACACTGTATTCAATATCAATTCTCTTGTTGAGATAATTAAATATTTTCTTTTCGAAATTTTCTAAATCCTTTATGCCAAAAGCATTTGATAAAGATAACATTTTTACTCTGTGAGTAGATTTTATGAAATTTTTTGAGGGAGCAAATCCTAGAGAATTGGATGGAGAAAAAGAACTCTTTAAAAAAGAAAAATTATTTTCTAAATCAAGTATTTCTTTTTTAATTTCATCATATTCTTTATCAGATATTTTTGGCGAACTTTTTTCAAAATATAATTTGTTATGATTTTTTAATTCATTTATTTTTTTCTTATAGTATTTTTTTATTTCTACTTCCTTCATTTAACTCACTATTGAAATAATTGTTTAAATTTTTTGAGTAATGATTTTTGCTTATTGAGATCCTTTTTAATTTGAGGTTTTTCATAATTAGTATTTAAGATTTTATATGATCTCTCATACCAATCACTTGACTGATAATTATATCCAAGGAGAGCTGTATATTTTTTTGCCTCATCCATTAGTCCTAACTTGTAATTTAATTCTACAAGTCTGTATAATGCCTCTTCAATGAAGATAGTTGTATCATATTCATTTACGATTTTTTTATATCTATTCATTGCTGGTATCCATTTTTCTCGTTCTAAATAATAGTTTGCGAGATATAATTCTTTTGAAGCTAATATTTCCTCAATAAGCTCTAACTTAAAGTTTGCATCCTCAGCAAAATCTGTTCCAGGATATTCATTGATTAATAAAGTAAAATATTCTTTGGCTTTAACAATTTGTCCTAGATCTTTTTTCTCATCTGTAATTTGATTATAATGACAAATAGCTAATAAATAGTATGCATAATCAGTATTAGGATGATTTTTATATTTATCTAAAAATCGTTCTAATTCAACTATCGCATATGTAAAGTATAATTGAGTATAGTAAGAGTAAGCAGCCATTAAATTAGATCTTGGTGCCCAAATTGATTGAGGATATAAAAGTTCCACCTCATTAAATTTTTTTGCAGCAAAAAAAATATCACCTCTATTAAATTCTTTTAACCCTTCATTATAAGCTTCTATCATCTGCATTTCTAAATTATCTTCTTTAATTAATGAGACTTTTTCTTGTTTTTCGGAACAAGAAATTAAACCAAAAATAATTATTTGAATTAATAAAAAATTACAAATTTTCATCAATGAATTTTATCAGAAAAATTTTAAAATTCTAATTTTTAAGCTATAGATTTTAAATTATTACGATTATTTATTAGCGTATGAGGTAAATTTTTACCTTTAATTTCAATTAAGGAATAATTTTTATTATCGCTAAATACTTTTCTTAACAATTTATTTGTTAGACTGTGACCACCATGTCTACATTTAATAGATCCGATTAACCTATAACCAACTAGATAAAGATCGCCCATACAATCAAGAATTTTGTGATTCACAAACTCATTTTTATTTCTTAATCCTTCTTCATTCAAGATGCTGTTTTCTCTTACAACGATTGCATTATCTAGAGATCCTCCTTTTCCCAAACCTATTTTCTTTAATTTATCAATATCTTCATACAAACAAAATGTTCTAGAATTAAATACATCATCTAATTTGTCCTCAAAAACATTTATTTTATTTTGTTGTTTTTGAATAAGTTGATTTTTATAATTTATCTCAAAATCAATTTCCAAGGAAGTATTGGATTTTTCAATAGAAATGAATTTATCTCCCTCTTCTATTTCAACACTGTTATTTATTTTTATCAATTTAATAGGTACATCACTATTTTTTAATCCAGTTTCTTTAAGAATTTTAACAAAATTCATTGCAGATCCATCAAGAATAGGTACTTCTTGTGAATCAAGTTCAACAACTGCATTATCAATACCCAAACCTAAAAATGCAGCCATAAGGTGTTCGATTGTTGAAACTTTTACTCCATGTTGATTTGATATTGTTGTGCAAAGCGTTGCTTCACAAACATTCTCAAAATTAGGAATTACTATATTATTATTTTTTATATCAACTCTTTTGAATATAATCCCAGAGTTAGGTGCAGAAGGTAAAATTTGAAGATTTACTTTTTCACCAGTGTGAATTCCAATTCCGGATAATAAAATTTTTTTTGATATTGTTGATTGGGATAACAGTGACATAAGCAAGAGTATATAAAAACAAGCCCAGTTTAATATTCAAGTAATGTTACAAGAAAATACAATTATCGAGAAAAAAGATTAAAGAACTTCTCAAAAAAGCCTGTTTTTTTAAGCTTTTTTTCAATGTTTATTAAAGATCTTTCATCACTTTTATGATAATTTATGCCTGCTTCACATATCTTAGTGTCGCTTTCATCAAAAAAGATCAATTCTGAAAAAGAATTTTTTAAATTAAAATTGTTAATGAATGATATCAACTTTGATCCATTTCCAATAAAAATTATTTTAGGTTTTTCAGAAGAATTAATATTTTTAAAGTAATTATTTTGTATAATTGAGATATTAATAATTTCGTCTACTCTTGCTTGAATAACTTGTTTCAATAAATCTATCGAAATATTTTTTTCTGATATTTCACTAAATAAATTTATGTCATTTGTAGAGATTTTATTAAATGATATTTCATTCTCATTTTTATCAAATTTTGTTTTTAAATCTTCAGAATAACTAATGTCTAATTTTAGTACTTTTGAAATATCCTTTGTTATATTATTTCCACCTATGGGTACAGAATTTAAAAATTGGAATTTATTATTATTAAAAAATAAAGCACTAGTTGTTTCATATCCAATATCTAAGAATATAATATTTTTTCTAGTATCTATACTTTTTTTATAAAAAAATGATTTAACATAGCTTGAGCAGTATATACATAAGATATTTAAATTATTTTTTTTAAATTTATTTGATAAATTATTTATTGTAGATTTTTTTAAACAAATAAATTTTATTTCTAATATCAAAGATTTTATTTTTATATCATCAAATAAGTTTTCTAATTTTCTATTTTCATCAACAATTATATTGTTTATATCAATATGAATGACCTGATCTCTAAAATTATTTTCTGAAATAATAAAGTTCGCTTCTTCAATTAGACTTTTATAATGTTTTGATATTAAAGTAGGTTGATCAAATGATTTTTTAATTGAAAAATCGATGAAATTAAATTCTGAGGAATCATAAAGTATATTAACATCAGCCAAGTGTGTGGATAGTTGCTTTTCTGCATCTCTTACCAAATTCTTCAAAGCATTATCTAGATTGTTATTTTCTAAAACCTCATTAATTTTAATATTTGATGAATAAACTTTTTCAGATGATTGATTAAATACACCTAGTCTTAAGTTTTTAGACCCAAAATCTATTATTGTATCTAAATTATTCATTATTTTTAGTCATTATAATTTGGTTGCTTACTCTAAGGTCAATAATTTTTGTGTTTGTTAATTTATCATTATCAATTAATTTTTTAAAAATTTTAATTGAGTCTTTTTTGTTTTTTGCAGGTAGCTTAAGGGTCAATCCATTAGAGAATACCAAATCCCATCTTCTATTTTTAAAATAATAATAATAATCTATCTCATTAATTTCTAACTGTTGACTATTTAAAATATTATATAAATCCAAAAATTCTTTTACTTCGAACGTTCCAAATACGGTAGCTGTTTTGTATTTTTCAAAAAATTGATTAGAATTTATAAATTTGCCATTTTTACCGATATAAAACTCTTCTCCATTTAAAAAGGTTTTTCCAAGGATAGTTGTCATTGATAAATTTATATTGATTGAGGAGGGAAAAATTTTCTTTACATATATACCATCTATAAAATTAAATGTTGCTAATTTCTTAAAAACTTTAATCTCATTTATTTTAAAAATATTTGTATTTTTTAACTTATTTAATTCTTCTTCAATATTTATTCGTTCATTATAAGATACTCCTTTAATGTTAATCGTTTTTAATCTGAACATGTCGTTATAATTTTCTAAATATTTAAAATTAAATATTGAACTCAGAAAAATTAAAAAAAATAAATAAAGATATACTTTATATTTACTTATTGATGCCCGCATCTCTCATTATTTCTTCTATAAGTTTTATAAAACTAATATTCTGGTATTTTGCTATTTCAGGTACTAAAGAAAGTGAAGTCATGCCTGGCTGAGTATTAATTTCTAATAAATAAAATTTATTGTTATAAAATCTGAAATCTGATCTGGATACCCCTCTACATTTTAATAACTTATGTGCTTTCATAGCTATTGAATTAACTTTATTATAATTTCTTAAACTTAAATTTACTGGTATTATATGCTCAGTTTTTGCACTAGTACTATACTTTGCTTTATAATCATAAAATTTCCTTTTAGGTTTTAGCTCAATTATTCCTAATTTTTTTTTACCTAAAATAGCAGCTTGAATTTCTCTTCCAGGTATATATTTCTCAATTAAAATATCTCTAAATTTTTTTAACTTCATCAAATTTCTATTAAAATTTTTTTTAGTGCAAATATATACACCTACACTAGAGCCCTCGTTAATAGGCTTCAAAACTACAGGGAATTTAAAATTTGTATCAATTTTTTTTATTGTATTTTTAATATTAGAATTATTTTTAAAAGAAAATTTGATATGTGGGGGTGTTAAAATATTATTTTCAGTAAAAATTTTTTTTGATATTTCTTTATCAATTGCAAGAGAAGAAGAAAGTACACCAGAATGAGAATATCTTACTTTTTCTGACTCAAGTATTGACTGAATGTAACCATCTTCGCCATACCTACCATGTAGAAGATTTAAAACCAAATTTGGTTTAAATTTCCTCAATTTTTTTACAAAACTCCCATCTGGTTCAATTAATAGAAGCTTATACTTTTTATTTTTTTTTAATTCATAGATCACGCTTTTGGCTGTTATTAAGCTAATCTCTCTTTCATTAGAATATCCCCCTGCTAATATTAAAATTTTAGTCATTATTCAACCACCACAATTTCTAATTCTAATTTTATTCCAGTCTGATCTTTTACTTTCTTTTTGACGAAATTTATTAAAGACTTCATATCATCAGATTTCGCATTTTTTTTATTCACAAAAAAATTAGCATGTTTCTTAGAGATCACAGCATCACCATAACTTATTTCATTATCAACACTTGCTCTGATTAATTCCCAAACCTTTTTATCTGTTTGATTAATAGGGTTTTTAAATGTACTACCGCTTGTTTTAATTTTTGTTGGTTGAGCCATATTTTTAATTTTATTTAGCTCATTCATATATTTACTTATATGTTCACTATTTTTTTTTTTTCCTTTTAAAGTAGCGCTTAAAAATATTAAATCTTTAGGTAATTCTATTGATCTATAATTAAAATTAATTTTATTTGTTGGTATACTTCTTACTAAACCTTTAAAATCAACTAATTGAATAGATATTAGAATATCTTTAAATTCTTTTTTAAAACATCCAGAGTTCATTCTTATACCACCCCCTATAGATCCAGGAATACACGACATAAACTCTAATCCAGAAATATTATTATCCTTTGCAAATTCTGAAACTTTTTTTTGCGAGGTAGCAGCTCCAGCAATGATTGTTTCGTTATCTAGCAGAGCAATATTCGAAAAACTTTTACCCAATTTAATCACTGTACCTTGGTATGTATCGTCATCAAATAATACATTTGACCCATTCCCTAAAATAAATATTTTACCTCTTAAATTATAAAGTTTAAGATATTCTATTAAACTCTTAAGTGATTTTGGTTTAAAAAAAATTTTAGTTTTTCCTCCAATATTAAACCAGTTTAGATTTTTAATACTTTGATTAAAGAAAATTTCCCCATCAATTAATAATGCTGAATTTTTAATATCCTCTATTTCCATTAAAAAATATTTTCCAAATTTTTCATCCAATTTGATATAGATCCAGCACCCATTCCTATATAAATTTTTTCACCAAATGCATTCTGTTTTATAAATCTTTGTAATTGTAATTCATCATCAACTTGCACTAACTTAACATTGGAATTTTTTATTATTAATTTTGCAAATGAATTATATGTAAAATTAAGTCTTAGTTTTTCATTAGCTGTGTAGATAGGACACAATAAAACTGTGTCTGCCATTTTAAAACATTTCGAAAATTCTTTTTTTAGATTTATTACTCTTGAGATTCTATGTGGTTGAAAAATGCACACAATTTCTTTGTTTTTGTATACTTTTCTTACGCCATTTAGAACTGAACTTATTTCTGTTGGATGATGAGCATAGTCATCATAAAAACTAATATTATTATGATTAAATAAATGAGAAAATCTTCTTTGAACTCCTTTAAAATTGTATAATCCAACCTTGATATTTTTTTCAGGTAGTCCAATTGTAAATGCTAAAGAAACTGCAGCAGCTGCATTGAGAATGTTATGGATTCCAATCATTGGAAGTTTAATTCCTTTAATTATTTTTTTCTTGCTCGGTATATTTACTTTAATATCGAAACCAGAAAAATTAGATTTTTGCTTTATATTTATTATTTGGAAATTTGACCTCTTATTTTTACCATATGTATAAAAATTTTTATTTGCTGATTTTTCTAGAACTTTTTTAAGATTTTGATCGTCACAACATATAAAGCCTTTACCTACAGACGGGATTTTTTCAATAAATTTTAGAAAACTTTTTTTAAGGTTATTTATATTTTTATAAAAATCTAAGTGCTCAGAGTCTAAATTGGTAGCTATAGAATATGTAAAGGGGATTTTTAAAAAACTTCCATCTGATTCATCAGACTCTGTTACACACCAATTACTTTTACCTAATTTTGCAGAATTACCAAATGAATTTAATACACCACCGTTAATTATAGTTGGGTCTAAATTAGCTGCTGTAAAAATACTAGACACTAATGATGTTGTTGTTGTTTTTCCATGTGAACCAGTTATCACAACATTCCTCATGAACGATACTATATGACCCAACATGTCTCCTCTTGTGTAAACTGGCAAATTTTTTTTTAAAGCCTCAACTAATTCTGGATTATTTTTTTTAATAGCTGAGGAAATCACAAGAACAGTCGTTTTTTTTATATTTTTTTTTTTATGATCTAGAAATATCCTTATCTTTTTTTCTTTTAATCTTCCAATATTTCGATTATTAGCAATATCACTTCCTTGTACTTTATAGCCTAGCCCATTCATAATTAGAGCTAAACCACTCATACCTATTCCTCCAATACCAACAAAGTGAATAAGTTCATTTTTTCCTAAATCAATTTTCATTTAAAAGCTCGATTAGTTTAAATTTGTTTTTTTCCCAGGTATTTTCTTTAGTAAGTTGAATCAAATTATTTTTTTTCACAAAATATTCATTTTGATCCTTAAAAATTTTTATTATAAAATCTGTAAAATTATTTTCGTCTAGATCATTTTGCATAATTAACCAGCAAGATTTATTTTTTTCATAAAATTCTGCATTATGATATTGATGATTATCTTTAGCATACGGATATGGAATTGCTACAAATGGAATGTTTAAATAACCTAGTTCTGAAATTACAGATGCACCAGATCGTGTTATGGCTAAATCATAATTTAAAGCTTTTAGTAGCACTTTGTCATCGAAGTGAAATAACTCGTGCTCTATATGGTTTTTTTGATAAAGTTCTTTGATATTTTCTCTCTTATTTACATTAATTACTTGTTGAAGAACTTGAATTTTTTCTATTTTTGAGAGTTTTATTATAATTTTAGTGATAAATTCGTCAAAGAATTTTGCCCCCTGACTGCCTCCGATAATTAGTATTTTTTTTTTTTCTGCAATCTTTGTATTTTCATTTTTTTTATATTTATATATTTCTTTTCTAAGTAATGGTTTAACTAAATAAATCTTATTTGACAGCTTTTTAGAAATACCTTTTAAATTTTTGTCATAACAAATAATTTTCTTTGCAAAGTTAAGAATTAATTTGTTTGCTCTACCTAGAACTGAGTTTGGTTCAAAAATATAAATTTTTATATTCAATAAATTTGAAGCTAGACTTAAAGGTAGAGACATATATCCACCAGTACTAATTAGGATATTAAAATTATTTAATTTTAAGTATTTGTAAGATTTTATTATTGAATAGCAAAATTTTATTAAATTATATGGAAGTAATAATAAATTTGAAAATAAATTTGGTACATCAATTAATGAGTAATTATAATTCTCATTATAAATGAATTTTGACCCTCTTGAGTCAGTTGAAATTTTTACTTCAAAGTCATCCTTTAAAGCATCATATATACTTAATGATGGAATTACATGTCCACCTGATCCACCTGTTGCAATAAGTATTTTTTTCATCAGTTAATTTAATTTTCTTTTGGTTAAATTTAAAATTAATCCTGATAAAATTGCTGTACTAACTATAGACGATCCACCATAACTTAAAAAAGGTAATGTCATTCCCGTTGTTGGAAGAATTCTTAGATTTACACCTACGTGAATAAAGGTTTGTAACAAAATTAAAGAAACACATCCGGTTAAAATAAGTTTTGATAAATCTTCTTTTAGAAAATTAATTTTTTGGATCACCCTATATGAAAAAATTAGATATAAAAATAAAATTCCTATGACTATAATAGCACCAAACTCTTCTGAGATAACTGAAACTATATAATCTGTATGAGCTTCAGGGACTCTCGAATTCAAAGTACCTTCTCCAATACCTTTTCCAAAAAAACCACCATTTATAATTGCATCACTTGCTTTTTCAGCTTGATAATTATTACTCGAACTCGAGTCTAAAAAGGCAAAAAGTCTGATTTTTATATATTCAAATTTTGGAACAAATAACACCAAATAACTTACAGAAGAACCAATTATAAAAAAGAATATAAAAAATACAAAAATATTTATTCCAGAAATAAAAATTAAAGCTAACCAAACCATTGATATTAATAGAGTTTGTCCAATATCAGGTTGATTAACAAGCAACATTAATATTGGAACTGTGAATAATGTACTTAATAGGTATTTAAAATATAATCGTCTGTTTTGAATAGTTAACATAAATGATAAAGCTACTATAAAAAAGGGTTTGACAATTTCAACAGGCTGAAATCTTGGCAAAAAAAGCAGATCTAGCCATCTTTTTGATCCCTTTACCTCAATTCCCAGGAAAGGAACTAACAACAAACTTAAAAATGAGACTAAAAATAAGATCAATGAAAATTTTGTTATAATTTTTTGTTTCAAAAAAGAAAATGTAATCAATATGAATATCGCTAAAATTATGTAAGCAAAATGTTTAAAAAAAAAATAATATGATTTAGTGTTTAATTTATCTGAAACTATCAGGGAAGTAGAGACTAATGAAAAAAAAAGACCTAATAAAAATAAAGTTAGAATTAATAACAATATAAATTTATCTATATTTTTCCACCAGTCATAAAAAGTATCTAAATATTTGTTCATATTTTGATTTTCTTAAATTTATTTTTTATAATTTTGTTAAAAAATTTTCCCCTTTCCTCAAAGTTTTTGAATTGATCAAATGATGCAGCACTAGGACTAAAAATAATTACTTTTTTTGAGTTGTCATTTTTAATATCTTTATTTAAATTTTTCATAATATTTGAAAGTGTTGATGAAGACCGAAAAGGAATTTGATTTGGTAGTGAATAAATCAAAAAATTTCTATCTTTTCCATAAACATAAGCTTTAATATTTGGAAAAAATTTTTTATTTAATTTTAGTTTATCTCCTTTTTTAGCAAGTCCTCCTAATATCCAATAGATATTTTTATAACTTTCAAGTAATGGTATGGTTGATGAAAAACTAGTGGATTTTGAATCATTAATAATTAATAATTTTTTTGATTTATAAATTATTTGTTGCCTATAATCTAAACCTCTAAATTTATTTATAGTATTTAAAACTATTTTTAAATTGAGTTTAAGAACCTTAGCAATACTAAAAACAAAGCTAAGATTTATTCTGTTTGCAGAATTATTAAAGTAAATATTATTTATTTGTCCAAAGTATTTTTTATACTTCAAATAATTTATTTTTATAACTTTTGATTTTACTTGATTGTTTTTGACTAATTTATTTAAAAAATTATTTTTATTCTCTATGAAAGCATAGTCACTTTTAGTTTGAGATTTAACTATTTTAAATTTTGCTTCCGCATAATTTTTAAAAGTTCCATGCCTTTCAAGGTGATCTGGATTTAAATTAAGTATAATTGAATACTTAGATCTAAAATATTTGCTGTAATCAAGTTGATAAGAAGATGCCTCAATAACAAAAATTGTATTATTTTTAATTTTTTTTTCTATTAAAATTGGAAATCCAATATTACCAGTTAATCTTACATCTTTTTTGTTATTTTTTAGAATCTCGTAAAGTAGTTTTGAAGTAGTCGATTTACCATTTGTTCCAGTGATTGTGATTTTATTTATATTTGGGTAACTAATTTCAAATATATCTAGTTCTGAAATAATTTTAGACCTATTATTTCTTAAATAACTTGAAATTCTACATTTATTAATATTTATACCAGGACTTAAAACAATAAAATCAAATGTTGTAGATGATAATTTACGAATATTTATTAAATATTTTTTAAAATTAGGTGGGATATTTTTTTTTTTATCATCAAATATTACGCAAATATTATTTTTTTTTAAAAATTTAAAACAAGCAGTACCAGACTTTCCAAATCCATAAATTAAAATTTTTTTATTTTTAAAAT
>CENP01239086.1_pt1 | contig 10742 bp, 8 predicted proteins | sample 361281 | NCBI WGS metagenome assembly CENP01 (sample SAMEA2591122, study PRJEB7988) | marine metagenome | biome: marine biome (ENVO:00000447); feature: deep chlorophyll maximum layer (ENVO:xxxxxxxx); material: saline water (ENVO:00002010), including plankton (ENVO:xxxxxxxx) | depth 70 m
CAATTCCTTTCTTATTATGACATGTTGCCCTTAGATGGTCTTCTTGCGGACTTAGGTGTTTCATCCTATCAAATAGATGATGGGGGGAGGGGCTTTAGTTTTAGGAATGATGGAGCTTTGGATATGCGTATGAATCAAAATGCCAATTTATCTGCATGGCAAGTTGTCAATAATTACTCTGTTGATGACTTGGCCAAGGTTTTTAAAAGATATGGTGAGATAAATAACGCATATGCCTTAGCAAGAAGAATAATTTTAGAGCGAAATATCGCGCCTATAAATACTACCGGGGAGCTAAAGAATTTAGCTGAAAATTATGCAATTCAGAAAAACCGAGTTAATAAATACCTTTCACAAGTATTTCAAGCAATAAGAATTGAAGTGAATCAAGAAATTACTTCGCTGGAAAGTTTGCTCACACAACTGCCCGGCGTAATGAAAGAAGGAGGCCGAATGGTGGTCATTTCATATCATTCTCTTGAAGATAGGCTAGTAAAAAACTTCGTTCAAACAGGCAATCTAGATGGTGTACAAGTAAAAGATGATTTTGGGGTTCAGCGGAGACCTTTTGTTCCAAACCCAAAGAAGATTGTCTTAGCATCAGAGAGTGAAATCCGAAAAAACCCTAGATCTAGAAGCGCAAAACTTCGGGTTGCTATTAAAAATAAAATATGAAGATCGAAGAAGTTTTTGACATACCATTCATCATATTTATAGCATCTTTAATTGCCTTTTCTGTTTTTGTAGGGCATAGTATTGATGGAGTTGCAAGAAAGACACAAAAAGCTCAAAAGGAAGTCAAGAATCTACAATTTGAGCATTTGGCCCGCAAATCAGAGTTAATGCAAAGAACCCAAAGGACCAATCTAGAAAAGCAGCTAAGCGAAAGAAAGTTGATAATCCCATCCACCCCACCAACTCTTTTGAAAAAACAGAAATGAGCAATATTCGAAAAGACATATTGTGGCGAATGTTGCTTGTTTTAGGTGGATCAATAGCTTTCGGAGGGCTACTGATATTTTCTGTTGGAGATCTCCAGTTCTCCGAAAAAGATTATTGGCTTAACAAGGCAGACAGCCTTACCTTAAAATATATGGAGATTGATGCTAGAAGAGGCAACGTTTACGCTTCAAATGGTGAACTTCTTGCTAGCTCAATTCCTTTTTATAAACTTCATTTTGATGCTACGGTCATGAATCGGGACTCCTTTATCAATTATCAGAATCTGTTTTCCACGTCCTTTTCTAAAATCTTAGGTAATCGGAGCACTTTGGCCTATAAAAATTTTTTTAAAAATGCATTTAGGACTCGAGCTCGTTATGATTTGCTTATGCGAAAAGCAAGTTATCTTCAAGTTAAAGAGATAAAAAAATTGCCTGTTTTTAAGCAAGGCACATACAAAAGCGGACTGATTATTGAAGAGTTTACAACCCGCGAAAAACCTTTTGGAATGTTAGCTTCTCGAACAATTGGCTTTTATAGGTCACAAGTTGGGGGCGCAGGGATTGAGAGAACCTTTAACACAGAATTAAAAGGGCTTAACGGAAAAAAGCTGTATCAAAAAATTGCTGGCGGATATAGACCAATCAATGCAGAAAATGTTGTTGATCCACAAGAAGGATATGATCTGTATACACATTTAGATATTCAGATGCAAGATATTGTTGAGAACGCACTATATAAAGGATTAGAAAAACACCAAGCGCACCATGGAACTGCTATTGTATTGGACGTAAAAACCGGCCATATAAAAGCCATTGCAAACCTTACAAAAGCAAATGATGCGTATGCAGAGCGATTTAATTATGCGATTGGAGAGGGTTATGAACCTGGTTCAACTTTCAAAATTATGTCAATGATGGCTTTGATTGAAGACGGTTATGTAGACCTTGATGATTCTATTGATACGGAACTGGGTGAAACAAATTTTTATGGTAGAAAAATGCTTGATTCCGAAAAGGGAGAGCATAGTTTAATGAGTTTTAAGGAAGTAATTGAAAAGTCTTCAAACGTAGGGACTTCCAAGTTGATTAATCGGTATTACAAAAAACAACCCAGGAAATTTTTAACACATATTAAAAATGCGCAATTAATGAACAAAACAGGGGTCCAAATTAAAGGTGAAGCATCGCCGACATTTTATTCGCCTGACAACACGACTTGGTCGCTTACCACCTTGCCATGGATGAGTATTGGTTATGAATTGAAATTGACCTCATTGCAACTTTTGGCTTTTGTGAATGCAATTGCCAATAAAGGGAATTGGGTGAAACCTACTTTGATTAGCCACCTATCAAGCTTTGGTAAAATAGTCAAAAAATATCCGGTGCAAAAACCACAGCGAATATGTTCCAAAGCCACTGCAGAAAAAATTAACCAAGTGTTGAAAGGCGTTGTAGAAAATGGCACCGGTAGGGGTTTAAATGATCTGAGTTTCTCATGTGCTGGTAAAACAGGTACGGCCTTAATTGCACCTTATAGTCAAAAAAAATACAATGCCAGTTTTGTTGGGTATTTCCCGGCAGATGAGCCTAGATATTCTTGTATTGTAGTGGTCAATAAACCAAGTATGGGGCAATTTTATGGTGCATCAGTTGCTCTACCAATTTTCAAAGAAATAGCTCAAAAAACCAATTCATTACATCTATATAACCCATGGAGTAAGGACACAACATACGTGCCCCATTTATACGCATTTAGTGAAGACCTGAAGAAGATTGCCGATGAATTGGACCTTAGTATGGGTAAAACAATGCACGGCAAAATTTACAGATTTGGCGCAGAAAAATTATCAATTGATTCCTCTTTTGAGAAGTTATTGGTTCCAAATTTTTATAATTTGGGTTTAGCAACTTCAAGTCATATAGCGCACAAATTAGGTTTGAAAGTCCAAGCCACTGGGAGGGGCAAAGTGGTTGATCAGCTTCCACATGTCGGCTCCGAAATAAATTCTGGTTCCACTTTAAAATTGGTGTTAAAACGACGATGAAAGTAAACACTATTACAATCAAGGAGTTGATAGGAGATTTACAAATGCGCAGGGTAGATGGTGATATAAATCAAATTATTTCTTCTATTCATTTGGACTCTAGAGAGGTGCAAAAAGGAGGCTGTTTTGTCGCCGTAAAGGGACTGCAAAGTGACGGACATGATTTTATTCAACAAGCTATTGATAAGGGTGCTAAATGTATCGTATATCAAGAATCCATAGAAACTATACTCCACGGTATTTGCTATTTAAAAGTTGAAAACAGCAGCAAAACACTTGCACATATGGCATCTAACTTTTTTGGAAGACCAAGTGAAAAGCTGAGTCTAGTGGGTGTTACAGGTACCAACGGAAAAACAAGTATTGCAAGCATCTTATACCAATGCTTTACTGAAATGGGCTACTCTGTGGGGTTGATTAGCACCATAAAGGTGGCAATAGAAAATGATGTGTTTGATGCAACCCACACCACGCCCAACAGCATAGCTTTAAATAGCACCATGCAGAAAATGGAAAAAAGGGGCTGTGATTTTGTTTTTATGGAGGTAAGCAGTCATTCAATAGACCAAAATCGAATTTATGGTCTAGACTTTGATGGCATGATTTTTACCAATCTTAGCCATGATCATTTAGATTATCACAAGACCTTTGACCACTATAGAAATGCCAAACAAAAGGCATTTACGTGGCTAAAACCCCAGGCGTTTGCCCTATTTAATAGAGACGACAAAAACGGTAAGATAATGGTTCAAAATTCCCAAGCTACCAAGTATAGTTATGCCATGAAAGCTCAAGCAGATTTTAAAAGTAAATTAATAGAACAAGACTTTAGATCGATGCTTCTGGAAGTAAACGGCTCCCAAGCTTACTATGCATTGAGTGGTGTCTTTAATGCGTATAATTTGACGGCGGCATTTGGCGCCTGTTTACTCTTAGGCATTGACCAAGAAGTTGCAATAAAAAATCTAAGTAAAGTGATTCCACCAAGTGGAAGATTTGATTTAATAGAAAGAAATAACATCATTGGTATCGTAGATTTTGCGCATACACCCGACGCGCTAAAAAATGTATTGTCCAATATAAATTTAATTAGAACACGAAACGAGAAGCTCATAACAATAATAGGCTGTGGGGGGGCTAGAGACAAAGAAAAGAGACCCTTAATTGGGCAAATTGCAGCCTCCGGGAGCGATCAAGTAATATTTACTTCTGACAACCCAAGAGATGAAGATCCTGAACGAATAATTGCTGCAATGAGCGAGGGGGTCCTGCCACAGGATAATAAAAAAACCCTTGCAATAGCAAATCGCAAAGAGGCCATAAAAACTGCCGTAATGCTTTCGAATGCTGGTGATATTATTCTGCTTGCAGGCAAAGGGCATGAAAATTATCAAGAAATAAATGGGGTGAAACATGCATTTAATGATTATCAAGAACTTAACAATCAATTAGAACTTTTGTCAAACCAATGATTTATTATTTATTCAGATATTTAAGCCAACTGTTCGATTTTCCTGGAAGTCAGTTATATCAATTTAGTTCTATTCGAGCTGCGGCTGCTGTGCTTCTATCTCTGGTTATTTCTTTACTATTTGGCAAAAGGTTTATTAGATTGCTTCAACGCAAACAAGTTGGGGAAACTATTAGGGACTTAGGCTTGGCCAATGAAGGAAAAAAGAAAGGTACGCCCACTATGGGAGGTCTCATCATTTTGGCAGCGATTTTAATTCCAACTATTCTTTTTGCCCGATTACGAAATGTCTATATTCTATTGCTTCTTCTTACCACAGTTTGGATGGGCTTAATTGGTTTTTTAGACGACTATATAAAGGTGTTTAAAAAAGATAAGAAGGGGCTAAGGGGAAAGTTTAAAGTATTTGGACAAATTACTTTGGGCTTAATTGTCGGTTTTTCCTTTTACTTGAATAAAGATGTTAGAGTTCGTTCTTATATTAAGGCAAATGAATATCAAAAAATCAGTACTACTCAAAACCTTAGAGATATTCAAGTAAATCAGAATGGAGATAGTATTTATGTAGTAGACCATAGAAGCACATCAACTACAATACCATTTGTTAAAAGTCACCAATTCGACTATGCAGATTTGCTATTTTTTCTACCAAAATCAAAACGTGCAAAATTTGCATGGATACCTTATATTTTACTGGTCATATTTATCATTACTGCGGTATCAAACGGTGCCAATCTTACGGATGGTATTGACGGATTAGCGGCAGGAACTGCTGCAATTATTGCCGCAACTCTAGGAATTTTTGCTTTTTTATCCGGCAACTTCATTTTCGCAAATTACCTCAACATTATGTTCATACCTGAGGTAGGAGAAGTACTCATCTTCGCCGCTGCCCTTACAGGTGCTTGCGTAGGATACCTATGGTACAATGCCTTCCCGGCACAAATTTTTATGGGAGATACGGGCAGTTTAGCTATTGGAGGAATCATAGCTACACTGGCTTTGATGATCCGAAAAGAGTTTCTATTACCAATTCTCGCAGGTGTGTTTTTGGCAGAAAATTTAAGCGTGATTATCCAAGTAGCTTACTTCAAGTACACCAAAAAGAAATACGGTGAAGGAAAACGAATATTTAAGATGTCACCCCTTCATCACCATTATCAAAAACTAAATTATGCAGAGCCAAAAATAGTGGTTCGCTTTTGGATCATAGGACTTATGCTGGCCATTTTGACTTTTATAACGTTGAAAATTAGATAATTGAACAAAAAAATCTCCATATTGGGCGCAGGAATAAGTGGATTGGGAGCAGCGATGCTCGCATTCACCAAAGGAGATATACCTTTTGTTTCAGACTATGGTACCATAGACCAACCTACCAAAAATAAATTTTTAAATCAGAAAATTCAATTTGAAGAAGGAGGACATTCGGATAAACTACTTGATGCGGATATAATCATCAAAAGCCCAGGTATTTCTCCCAATATTCCCATCCTATTAAAGGCAAGCGAACAAGGATTGGAAGTCATCTCAGAAATCGAATACGCAAGTAGATTTACTAAAGCTAAAATTATTGGGGTTACCGGAACAAATGGGAAAACAACAACCGTAAACATAATATATCACATACTAAAAAATGCCGGGTTAGATGTAGCGCTAGTTGGCAATATTGGCAATAGTATGGCAGCTATGTTGGTGCATAAAGATTATGAATTTTTGGTTGTTGAATTAAGTTCATTTCAAATTGATGGACTAAAGAACATTCATATTCCAATTGCCATAATACTAAATATTACGCCAGATCATTTGGATAGATACCAGTCATTTGGAAATTATGTGCAGGCCAAACTTAACTTACTTAAGTTTCAAAACGAAAATGATTTGACAATTTTTTGTCAAGATGATATTGTACTTTCAGAAAGTATAAGAAATATTGAAAGTAATACACAAATTATCCCCATTTCTACCGATAGGTTGCTGACAGAAGGTGCCTGGATTAATGATGGTAGAATGGTGGTTAATCACCCAAGTCTAAAACAACAATTTAATATGGAAATTAGTCAACTAACTATTGGTGGCAAGCACAACTTGTACAACACCATGGCCGCGGCAATTGTGGCAAATTCATTGCTTATTCGAAAAGAAAAAATACGTGAAAGCTTATCAAATTTCACTAGTGTAGAGCACCGATTAGAGTGGGTGTTGCGGTTGAAAGGTGTTGAGTTTATCAATGACTCAAAAGCAACCAATGTAAATGCCTCTTGGTATGCCTTAGAGTCAGCAAAAGATCCTGTCATTTGGATTATGGGGGGTGTAGATAAAGGCAATGATTATGAATTGCTTAAGCCACTTGTGAAGGACAAAGTGCGAATTATTATATGCTTAGGTATCGATAATTTAAAAATACATGATGCCTTTGGGCAAGATGTTGAGCTGGTGCTAAATACAACAAGTATGGATGAAGCTGTAAATATGGCCTTTAGACTGTCCAACAAAGAAGAACAAGTACTATTATCTCCGGCATGCGCTAGTTTTGATTTATTCGAAAACTATGAAGAAAGGGGCAAGAAATTTAAAGAAGCGGTAAGAAATTTATAATGCTTGGGATTCGGAAATACTTTAAAGGAGACCCAGTTATTTGGCTAATTGCCACTTTACTCACACTGATGGGCTTGTTGGCTGTTTATAGTGCAACAGGTACTTTGGCTTATGCCAATAATCGAAGCCCTCAAACCTACTTATTCAAGCAATTGTTTCTCGCAGCTTTAGGTTTTGGAATCATGTGGCTTGCTCATCTGGTTAACTTTCAGTATTATTCTAGAGTTTCTCAAATTTTAATTCTTATAAGTATTCCATTGTTGCTTTACACGCTTTATCAAACGAAGGAAGTAAATGCGGCAAAAAGATGGATCACCCTTCCGCTAATTGGGCTATCTTTTCAAACATCCGATTTTGCAAAATTGGGCTTAATTATGTATGTGGCTCGATTTTTATCCAAACACCAAGAAGAGGATTCAAAGAGTAAATATCTTTACATTTTAGCCAGTATTTCTGTTGTATGTCTGCTTATTTTCCCTGCTGATTTGTCTACATCAGCGCTATTGTTCTTAACATCTATTGTGTTGTTATTTGTTGGTCGAATTCCATTTAAATACTTAGGGGGTATTGCTATTGGAGGTGCATTGTTGTTTTTTATAGGTTACACCATACTTATCAACTCAGACAATACAGGAAGAACCGGTGTTTGGAAATCTAGAGTGGAAACATTTTTGGGTCAAGAGGATGCTGACCCTGCGAAAACTTTTCAAAACGATCAAGCTAAAATTGCCATCGTACGAGGGGGGCTATTTGGTGTTGGCCCAGGGAAAAGTGTGCAAAGAAATTTTTTACCATCACCTTATACCGATTTTATATACAGCATAATTATTGAAGAATATGGATTGGTGTTCGGGGCACTCCCTATTTTATTCTTGTACCTATTGCTGCTATGGCGGTCGATAAAAATTGTTATCAATACCCCTAAAAGTTTTGGTGCTTTTTTAGCAATTGGCTTGTGTCTTTTGGTGGTGCTGCAGGCTTTGGTTCATATGGGTGTCAATGTAAATGTATTTCCTGTAACAGGGTTGACCTTACCCATGGTAAGTTTAGGTGGGACGTCGCTATTATTTACCAGTATGGCTTTTGGGATAATTCTAAGTGTTAGTAGATATGGAAAAGAATAGCAGAACTATAAAAAGAGTTTTGCTCTCTGGGGGAGGTACTGGTGGCCATATTTATCCTGCTGTCGCTATTGCAAATGAACTTAATCGGCAGTTTCCTGATATAGAAGTTTTGTTTGTGGGTTCAAAGGCGCGTATGGAAATGGAGAAAGTTCCCAAGGCCGGCTATCCTATCGAAGGGCTTTGGATTTCTGGTTTTGATAGGAAAAATTGGAAAAAGAATCTCTTGTTTCCTTTCAAACTTATTCACGCCCTTTGGAAATCACACAAAATCATAAAAAAGTTTAAACCAGATGTTTGCATTGGGACAGGTGGATTTGCCAGTGGTCCTGTAAACTGGATGGCAACACAAAAAAATATTCCTCTATTGATTCAAGAACAAAATAGCTTTCCGGGCATTACCAATAAATTGTTGGCACAGAGGGCAAGCAAAGTCTGTATAGCAAATGAAGAAGTTAAAAAGTACTTCCCGAAAGATAACATTGTTGTTACAGGAAATCCCGTGCGAAATGATTTGATTTCTGTTCACTCTAAAGAGCAAGCAAGAAAAGTATTACAGCTTAAAGAGATGCCAACGCTTTTGATAATTGGCGGGTCTTTGGGTGCCAAAACAATTAACCAAACAATTGAAAAAGGATTAAATACTTTTGATGAGGAGAAAATTCAACTTATTTGGCAAACAGGCAAAAATTTTACCACCAACAAGCAATTTAAATATGGACTAAGAAAAGTATTTATATACGATATGGCCAATGCTTATGCCGCTGCGGATGTAGTCATTTCAAGAGCTGGAGCACTATCCATTTCTGAATTAGCGGCAACGCACAAACCTTGTATTTTGGTTCCTTCTCCAAATGTTGCGGAAGACCATCAAACAAAAAATGCTTTGGTTTTGGCACAAAAAAATGCTGCTATTATGGTTTCAGACCAAGAAGCGAAATCAAAATTAATTGCTGTGGCCGCACAGCTCTTAAAAAATACTGAACGTCAAAATGCACTATCTGAAGCAATTAAACAATTTAACTTTCCAAATGCCACCGCGGAAATAGTAAATGCAATTAAGGAAATCTATGCTAGCAAGTCTTAAAAATATTTTCATATTAGGTATCGGCGGCATTGGCACAAGTGCTTTGGCCAAGTTTTTTAAAAAAAATGGAAAAGAAGTTTTTGGGTATGACATAATCCCAAGTCTTCGAACAAAAGAATTGGAAGACGAAGGAATAATTATTTCTTACGAAGACGAGCTAAAAAAAATTCCTCTGAAGATCATGGATGAAAAAGAGCATTCATTGATTGTATATACGCCTGCTATTCCTGATCATTTGAACCTATACCAGTATTTCTTACAACACAATTTTAAGGTGAAGAAAAGGGCGGAAGTTTTAGGGATAATTTCAGAAAACACAAAAAATATTTCAGTTGCAGGAACCCACGGAAAAACCACAACTACGGCAATACTTACCCACCTAATGATGGCAAACGACGCGAATATAGCTGCGTTTGTTGGTGGAATAATGACAAACTACAACAGCAACTATGTATTCAAAAAAGGATCGGGAGTAGATATTACCATTACTGAAGCAGATGAATTTGATCGTTCATTCTTGCACCTTTTTCCTTCCATAGCACTTATCACCTCTGTAGATGCAGATCACCTTGATATTTATAAAAACAAACAAAATTTTGACCTTTCCTTTCAAATATTTGCGCAGCAGGTAAATCAAAATAATTTAATTGTCAATTATCGTATCAAAGAACAATTTCCCGGAGCACTTACCTATGGTATAGAGGAAGGGGATTATAAGCCCAAAAATCTTCAATCTACTGAAGACGGATGGTATTTTGACATACAAACCCCTCAAAATAGTTACCAAAATTTTCAGCTTAATTATGGAGGAAAACACAACTTGGAAAATGCAATTGGTGCAATTTCACTTGCCCTGCATTTTGGCATGGCTATTAATGATATAAAAGAAAAGCTTGCTACCTTTTCAGGCATAAAAAGAAGGTTTGAAAAAGTTATAGATAAACCCAATATATTGTTTATTGACGATTATGCCCACCATCCGCAAGAAATAAAAAGCACCTTGAAATCCTTAAAAGAAAAGTATCCTAAAAGAACAATTTTGGGTGTTTTCCAACCCCATCTCTATTCTAGGACCCAAGACTTTTTAGATGAATTTGCCCAAGCGCTTTCCCTCCTTGACAAATGTTATCTATTGCCCATATATCCAGCTAGAGAAAAACCAATACCTGGTATAACATCTGTTAAAATTGCTCAAAAAATGAAGCCTCAAGCCAAGGTAGTTACCAAAACTGCATTATTGTCAGCAATAAAAAGAGAAAAATTTGATGTCATCATTACTTTGGGTGCAGGAGATATTGGCTTATTGGTAGAACCTATTAAAAGAATTTTATCTGATGAAAAATAAAGGCAGAAAAATACTATTTATTAGCTTGCTTATTCTTTTAATAATTCCTTTGGTTTTTTACCTCTTTTCGGAAAAACCATATCATACAATTCAAAGAATTAAAGTTTCTTTTTCTGCAAAACAGAGCAATA
>CENP01081885.1_pt1 | contig 10741 bp, 7 predicted proteins | sample 361281 | NCBI WGS metagenome assembly CENP01 (sample SAMEA2591122, study PRJEB7988) | marine metagenome | biome: marine biome (ENVO:00000447); feature: deep chlorophyll maximum layer (ENVO:xxxxxxxx); material: saline water (ENVO:00002010), including plankton (ENVO:xxxxxxxx) | depth 70 m
AATTGTAAATCTGATCTTATAGAAATAAGAGGTGAGGTATTTTTTTTTAGAAGTGATTTTGAAAAATTAAATAAAAAATTAATTGAAAAAAATCAATTTTCAAACCCTAGAAATGCTGCATCAGGATCTCTTCGTCAACTTGATAGTAAAATTACTAATGATCGTCCTTTAAGGTTTATTCCTCATGGATACGGTACATATTCATATGAAAAGGAATTTTTAAACTTTGAAGATTTTCTCAATTTTTGTAAAAGAAATAATTTTGATCAAACCGGGTATTCGTTTAAGAATAGTAATTTGAATACTATTTATCAGTACATTTTTGATACTGAAAAAAAAAGATCCTCAATTGAATTCGATATTGATGGAATGGTAATCAAAATCAGTAATATAAAAATACAAAGAATGTTAGGAAGTACCAATAAATTTCCTAGATGGGCAATAGCAGCAAAATTTAGCTCTGAAGAAGCATTGACAAAAGTTGAGAAAATAGAACTACAAATTGGTCGAACTGGTGCTATAACACCAGTAGCAAGACTCAAGGCAGTTAACATTGGAGGTGTAATTGTGTCAAACGCCACACTACATAATTTTGATGAGGTTATAAGAAAAGATATAAGAATTAATGATTTTGTATGGGTTAAAAGAGCTGGTGATGTAATTCCTTATGTATCAAGAGTTGATATAGAAAAAAGGGTGAAAACCAATAAAAAATACACTATCCCTAAAAAATGTTTATGTGGATCACAGATAATTAAAATTGAAGGTGAAGCCGTGCAAAGATGCAGCGCAGGAAAAAATAAATGCAAATATCAAAATTTAGAGTCGTTTAAACATTTTATATCAAAAAAAGCAATGAATATAGATGGACTTGGGGAAAAACTAATAGAAAAATTTATTAATCTTAATTTAGTTAACAATAGAATAGATATATACAAATTGGAAAAAAATAAAAATAAAATTATTGAAATAGAGGGTTTTGGTGAGAAATCATTTCTTAATCTAATAGAATCAATAAACAAATCTAAAAAAACTACACTATCAAGATATTTATTTTCTCTTGGACTAAGATATTTAGGTGAAAATAATTCTGATCTAATATCTTTATATTTTAAAAATAAAAATAGATTTAAAGATATTATTCAGTCAAAAAAATTAAGAGACCAACTAGAAAATATTGATGGGCTTGGAGATAAAGCTATAGGCTCTTTTATTAATTACTTTTCTGATAAAACTAATCTTGAAGAGTCCTTCGCAATTCTGGATGAACTTATAATTGAAGAAATAAAAGATAATAAAATTACCCTTGATAAAAGTATATTATTTACTGGAACTCTTCAAAATATGTCGAGAGATAGGGCAAAAGAATTAGCTAAAAAAAAGGGATATAAAATTGCATCTAATGTATCAAAAAATTTAGATATTCTAGTAATTGGTGAAAAATCAGGTTCCAAATTAAAAAAAGCTAAAGATTTAAAAATAAAAATTTTAAAAGAGATAGATTTTTTAAATCTTGTTAATTAAATACTTGATAAAAAAATATTTATAATCACTGCTTAATCTTGGTCGAAGAGTGTCATAAATTTTTTGATGATAGCTTTTTATATACTTCCTCTCTTGTGACGTGATTAATTTCCAATCAACTAAACTTAGTTCATAAGGTGCTAATGTGATATTCATTAGTTTCAAATTGTTATTTGTAATTTTTGACACATATAGGTTTTCAATTCTTATGCCAAATTGACCCTCGACATAATAACCAGGCTCAATAGAAAATAAATTATTATTAGATAAGTTGTCTTTAGACCTTGGAGAAATAATAGGATATTTTTCATGGACATCTCCAAAATTTCCAACACCGTGTCCTGTTCCATGACTATAAAATATTTTAAATTTAGATAAATAATTTCTAATAAATAGATCTATTTCTGATGACTTGACATTTTTTGGAAATATCTTGTTTTCTATTTTAATCAAAGACTTCAATAAATAAGTATAGGCATATTTAATTTTAGTGTAATTTTTTAATCCTAATTTTATTACTCTAGTAATGTCAGTAGTACCCTCTAAATAATGACCACCAGAGTCGATTAATAGTATCTTTCTGTTTTTAATAGACAAAGAATTCGCAGGGAGTGGTTTGTAGTGAACAATAGCAGCATTAGAGTCGAAGGCGCTAATATAATCAAAAGAATTCCTAAAAAAATTAATACCCTCTTTTCTAATATTGTATAAACATTCAGCTAGCTCATATTCATTTTTTGCACAAATTTTTTTTTGTTTTAATTGAATAATAAATTTAAGGATAGCTAAACCATCTTCTAAGTGACAAGACTCTATATTTTTAATTTCATTAGATGTTTTCTTGCCCATATATTTAGATATATTAATGTTAGACTCAGATAAATTTAGCAATTTAGATAACTTCATATACATATTTAAATTTAAAAATTCATATGAAGTTTCAATATTCTTATATTTTGATACTTTGAAGAATTTGATAAATTGAACTTCATTAAAGATATTAAAACCGTTACTAATTTTAGCTATTTTTTTTAAATTTAAATTATTTGTAATTAAAATTGGTTTAATTTTTTTTTTTGAAATAAATAATCCTGCAAATGGCTTAGTAGAATTCCATAGCTCAAATGATCTAAGATTTAGTAAATATGAAACGTGAGCATTATTCCATATTAGTATCCCATCACTTTTGAGTTTACTTTTGATCCATTTTAAATTTTTAGTAAATGGTCTTGGTGTTAAAAATTTTGGCATACTTAATGGGTAAGAAATATTAAAATTTGGATAATAGTTCTTGGAGAATAGGTTTTTAGATTGGGGGTGGATAGTAATTTTATTTCTCTCTAACTTAGAATTCATTTCTCTAAATTCTTTTACTGAAATTAACTTTGAGTCTAAAATGCCTGATAAATTTTTGTTTTGCGATATAAGGTATTCTTCAATAGAAGTTTCACTTAAATCATATATTTCAAAATTATTCTTGAAAAATTTTTTAGCTGCTAGGGTATAGCGAGAGTCTGTAAAAAAAACATATTTGTTAATAAAAAAAAGTATATAGCCCCTAGTACAGTCAAATCTAAATAATTTATATATGTCTTTTAAATCTAAATTTGTACTTTCATTAAGATGCAAATCATTATTAGTAATAAGATAAAAATCTATTTTATTATCTTTTAAAAATTTATTAATAAGCTGAGGTTTCATTAACTATTTTTTTTTAAAAATTCTAGCATTCTTTTTTTTCCAGGACTTAATTGAACATTATCAGAAGTAATTTTTTTTTCTAAGTTAGATGACGAATAATCTTCTATTATATTATTTGTATTTTTATCAATTTTTGAAATTTCATTCAAAAATCTTGATGGTAGTGAGTAATTATTAATCCCATATGTATATCTTGAGGTAGCGTAACTTAAGTTTAAATCAAATTTTGCTCTAGTTATCCCTACATAAGCGAGTCGTCTTTCTTCCTCAAGAGATTTTGAAGAATTTTGCTCTAATGCTCTAGAACTTGGAAAAATGCCCTCCTCCCAACCTGGTAAGTACACATGATCAAATTCTAAACCTTTAGCAGCATGCAAGGTCATTAGTTTTACAGAATTTAAATGTCTTTTTTTTTGATTTTCGTTTACCAAACCCACATGTTCTAAGAAATCGTCCAAATTTTCAAATTCAGATAAAGCATTTACAAATTCTTTTAAATTATCCTATTCGTGACTCATTTTCTATCTGTTTCAATTTGTTTTTTTCATTTTCAAGCATTCTTAAATAACCTGACTCCTCAATAATAAAGATTCCTATATCTTCTAAAGTAGTTTTCTTTATGAGGTCAGAAGTTTTCTTGATAATATCAATGAATGGTCTAGTTTTTACAGCAAGGGTTCCTGACAAGTTATTCCCATTAGATAAACCCTCTAAAGACTCAAAAAATGAAATTTTTTTTTCTCTAGCGTTGTTAATAATTAATTTAATTGATTGATCTCCTACTCCTCTTTTAGGTAAATTGATAACTCTTTCAAAAGAAAGATCATCTTTGTAACTATTTGCTAGTTTTAAATATGCTAATATATCTTTGATTTCTTTTCTTTCAAAAAATCTTGGCCCGCCAATAATTTCATAAGGCAAAGCATATTTTATTAACTTGTCCTCAATACTTCTCATTTGGGCAGTAAGTCTTACTAAAATACCAATACTGTTATTTTCCTGAAACTTCTTAGATATATTTTCAGATATCCATAATGACTCCTCCTCCTGAGAATAAAATGAATTTAAATTAATTTTTTGTTCTGGTATTTTTTCATTAAAACTAACTAAGTCTTTACCTAATCTATTTTTATTATTGCTTATTATACATGCTGCTGCTTCTAATATTGAGCTATTTGAGCGATAATTTTTTGTTAAGCGAACAACAGGAGAGTTAAACTCTTTTGGAAAATTAATAATATTTTCTATATTTGCACCACGCCATGCATAAATTGATTGATCATCATCTCCAACGCAAAATAAATTTTTATCTGAATTTAAAACTAATTTTATTAAATCATATTGGATTAAGTTTGTATCTTGAAATTCGTCAATTAGAATATGCTCAATAAAACTTTGATAAGATCTTCTTAAATCAAGATTATTTGAGAGTATATAATAACTATGTAAAAGTATATCACCAAAATCTACAGCATTTATTTCGGTTAATCTTTGTTGATAATAAGAATAAATATCATCTAGCCTTTCGATAGATGAAAATTTAGAAATCTTTTTATTTTCATTAAAAAGAATTTTATTATCTTTTAAAATTTGAATTTCGCTATGATATATGCTTTCACTAATATCTCCATCAACCTTGCAGTAATCTAAAACTTGTTTTAAGAGTTTTTTTTGATCCTCGATATCTATTATTGTAAAATTTGATTTTAAATTTACTAAACCTGAATGTTTTCTTAGAAACTTTGCAAAGATAGAGTGAAATGTACCAACCCAAGGAGTATCTATATTATTTTGAAGTTCTGTTTTGACTCTTTCCTTAATCTCATTAGCAGCCTTATTTGTAAATGTTACAGCAATTATTTTATTAAAATTAACATTTAGATTTTTAACAATATAAACGAATCTTGACGTTAATACTCTGGTTTTTCCTGTTCCTGCTCCAGAAAGTACTAAAAGTGGTCCCTTTTTGTGCTCAACTGCAATTTTTTGTTCATTATTTAATATACTAAGATCCATAAATGATTGTGATATAATAAATTAAGATTTTACGTAATGAAAAAACATTTGAAAGTAATTCTTTTAATAATATTTGTAAATTTTTTGCATATAACTATCTCTTACTCTAATGAGGATGATAATGTACCAGCAGTTTCATATGATGAAATTTATGATCCAATAGAACCAATAAACAGAGCTGTTTTAAATTTTAATTTTTTTATTGATGATATAGCTATAAGACCAATAGTCAAAACATACAAATTTATTGCTCCAGAGCCGGTTGAGAAAGGAGTATCTAATTTTTTTAGTAATTTAAAGGAACCAATAAGAACAGTGTCTTTTATCTTTCAAGGAGAGTTCTATAAATCATTCAACTCCGTGGGACGATTTACGGTTAATACATTAACTAGCTTGGGTACATTTGACCTCGCATCAAAAGTAGGAATGGAAAAAAATGAAACAGACTTTGGTATTACTCTTGCTAAAGGTGGTGTAACAAGTGGTCCATATTTAGTTATACCAATTATAGGTCCTAGCAACTTGAGAGATTTTAGCGGAGATGTAATTGAATATATTGTTGATCCGATTTCAAATAATGTCCCCAATAGAGAATATATTGCAATAGGAAATGGAATAAACGAAAGAGTAGATGTTGATGAGCAAATTGATAGGATTAGAGATGTTTCCTCAGATAGATATGAAATGATAAAGTCTGTTTATTATCAAAATAGAAATGCTCAACTTGAAGAGGAATATATACAAAACTTGCCTGTGCCAAAGATTTACATTGAATAGTTTGTTAACTATAATTAATAATAATCTATGAGAACTTTTTTATTATCAATAATTTTAATTTTTCCATTTTCAATACTTAAAGCCTCAGATGTATCGGAATGGTTTGATAAAGAGTCAAATCTATTTTTGGAAATTATGAATAACAATGAGGGCACAGAAAATGAAAATTATGAAAAATATAAATATTTTGTAAGTAAAAATTTTGCTATCAAGTCAATAGCTTATGGGTTAATTGGTGAAAAAATTATTAGTAAAAGTTCAAAAGAAGAAATCTCATTATATCTAAATGTATTTAATGATTATTTAATTAAGACTATATATACTTTAGCAAATACAAATTCTTCAAGTTCAATAAATTTAAAAGATGTAGATATTAAAGACGATATTTTCATAATAAAGTCTAGTGTATCTGATGATGTCTCATCTATTAATCTTTATTGGAAAGTTATTGATATGGGTACTTCATATAAAATAATAGATGTTATAGTAGAAAATACTTCATATTTCGTAACAAAAAAATCAGAATTTAATAAAATACTAAGGAGAAACAAGGGCAGTTTAGCAGCTTTAATTGAAGAAATACAAAAAATATAATTTTATTTTTTTGTATTATTGTATTTTAAAATAGAACTAATTAGGTATTTTTGGTGGGCCCGGCAGGACTCGAACCTGCGACAACGGCGTTATGAGCACCGCGTTCTAACCAACTGAACTACAGGCCCCTGCTCATTAATTAACTATTCCTTGAACTTTGTCGCCAATCTGGGCGCCATTATCACAAAGAAAGATTTAAGGAATGTATATTAGAAAAAGAAAAAGTAAATGGCAAGTTATGGTCAGACATAGTGGCTAACGGTTATCCAAGTCATTTGTTGATAGATCATCTTGTCTAGCATGGACCCAATATATGAAAAAGCAAATAAGAATTTAAACAATACCTAAAGTCCCTTGGATTTTTTATTAACTTGAAACTGAAAAAAAATTTCATTGTTAAGAGTGATGATCAATATTAGAAATTAGGGTTATTTTTTAGAGGTTTTTATTTAAGAGGATTAGGGCCAAATTTATTATCTCCCTCATCACCCTTTTTACAATACCAATATAAGATCAGTATGCCCCCAATAATTGTTATTAATAAAAATAACCATAGACCAGATTTATTAACGTCATGTAATCTTCTAACGGCAGCTGCAAACCCAGGAATTGCAGCTATAGAATATATAAATGTCATAGGTCCAAAACCTGAATATTCCAAATAACTTACACCTAGAATGATCCTGTCAATAAAGCCACAAACAATTGATAAAATTATTATAAATAAAACAAAATTAAAATATTCTGATCGAGATGATCTACCTTCAAAAGTTTTATACTTAATTGCGCAGGTTTTAATTGACTCAATAAATTTCATGTGTTTTAAAAATATTAATGATTAATAATAAGAAATTCATTTTTTTATAAAAGATTTAATTTTATTTTTCTTTAAATAGATTTATAGAATGTAGGAGCAAATACCATAACTTCACTATCATCAAAATAAACGGATATTAATAACTATTTTAGGAGTCCATAAAAGACTTAAGCTTCTTAGATCTTATTGGATGTTTTAATTTTCTTAATGCCTTTGCTTCGATTTGCCTAATTCTCTCTCTCGTAACACTAAACTGTTGACCTACTTCCTCTAAAGTATGATCTGAGGACATACCAATTCCAAATCTCATTCTTAAAACTCTCTCCTCTCTAGGAGTTAAAGTAGAAAGTATTTTAGTTGTAGTTTCTCTGAGATTTAGCTGCATAACTGCGTCTTCAGGTATTACTGCATTCTTATCTTCAATAAAGTCACCAAGAAAACTATCATCATCATCTCCAATAGGTGTCTCAAGACTTACTGGTTCTTTTGCTATTTTCAGAACTTTTCTGACCTTTTCAATTGGCATTTTTAATCTTACTGAAAGTTCTTCAGGAGTAGGCTCTCTTCCTAACTCAAGAATTAATTGTCTGCTTGATCTAACAATTTTGTTTATTGTTTCTATCATATGGACTGGAATACGAATTGTTCTTGCCTGATCAGCAATAGATCTTGTAATAGCTTGTCTAATCCACCATGTTGCGTATGTAGAGAATTTATAACCTCTTCTATATTCAAATTTATCAACTGCTTTCATTAAACCTATATTTCCCTCTTGAATTAGATCCAGAAATTGAAGACCTCTATTTGTGTATTTTTTGGCGATAGATATAACTAAACGTAAATTAGCTTCAATCATTTCTTTTTTAGCCTGATTAGCAGTTCTCTGACCAGATTGTATCTCCCTAACTTTTTCTTTAAATTCAATTATATTTTGATTAGCGATTTTAGATAGACTTAATATATCTTTGTAAATATATTTTAGTTTGTCACTATTCTTTTGGAAAAAAGCTTTAAATGAGTCATCCATAGAAATCATGTGTTTTTGGTATAATGTATATGTATCTTTTAAACTATGGTTTTTTAAAAAAATGTCTCTACTAATTTTATATTGAGCAGCTAAAGTTAGTAATTTAACCTCTTTAGCTTGAATCTCTTTATTAATTGAGTATAGATGCAAGATAATTTCTTCTAACTTGTATGGTTTAATTTTAATTTCATTAAAATAATTAAGTATTTCATCTTGGTATTTTTTCAACTCTCTCAAAGATTTTGTATCAGAAATTTTAGTTATATTTTTATTTTTTTTTATTTTAGTTATATTTTCAGATAGGACCAAAACTCTATCCAATTTTTTTAAAATTTCAGGTTTGTAAAACTCCTCAATTATAGATATTGAAAAACTTTCGTTTTCGATGTCTTCTTCATTAGAGGTTTCTTTAATTTTATCTTTATCAATTTCTATCCCTTGATCTCTCATTAATTGTTCTTTTTCCTTTAAAAGAACTTTTTTTTTATCATTAATAATTTTTTGAATTTCTTTTCTTTTTGTTGAATTGGAATAAGGATCATTATCTTCATTAAAATATTCATCAAAATCAACAATTTCTCTAAGATTGATTTCGTTTTGCTTAACTTGATGAATCCATTTTTTTAAAATTTCAATAGAGGCTGGACATTCAAGAATTGAATTCATCATTTTATCTAATCCAGACTCAATCCTCTTTGCAATAGCAATTTCTCCCTCACGAGACAACAGTTCAACATTGCCCATCTCTTTAAGATACATCCTAACAGGATCATCGCTCTTAACTCCTGTAGATTTTTCCTCTTCTTCAGATTCGTTATTTGAAGGGGTAGTATCTTGATCAGAAGATGTATAAGCTTTAAATAATTTAAAAAGTTCATCATCAAGGTTCTCGATATAATTTAAAAAATCATTTGTTGTAATGATAGAATTTTCGATTTTAGAGTAAGACTTGATATATGATTTCGATTTTAGAGCTAATTCTTTATCAAAATCTTTTGTGATTATTGTAATAAGTTGATTTTCGTTTTCTTTAATTATTAAATCAAGAGGATTTAGTGAAGCTAAAGATTTTTTGTTTGCTTTAGATATTTTAACCTTTTTTGATATAGTGACTTTTTTATTTACAATCTTCTTTTTAATATTTTTTTTTATTTGTTTTTTTTGTGTCATTTTTAACTGTTTATAAAACTAACTGTTTTTTCAATTTCATTATAAGGGTCATCGCTAAATGTAGTTGATGCAAATCTACACAGTCTTCGAACTTCATTAGAAAATAGTAAATTTTTTGCAAAATTCAATCCCTTAGAGTCTAATTCTGAATAAATCTCAATAGTTGTTGATTTGAAAAGAGTTTTTTTAATTACTAAGTCACGTATTTCTCTAAATTTGCCATCAAATTTAGCAGTTGCAATTAAATCATAGACTCTTTCTCTTTGATTGGGATTTTCAATGAAGAATATGATTAAGGCTGCAGAAAATTTTGATTTCAAATCAAATTTTAGTTCTAAATTTTGTGTATTGGAATTATTATATGTTCTCTGATAAGTTTTTTTTGAATTTATTTTATCAAAGTGGTTAGTTAAAATTTTTTTAAGATCAACATTAGATATATTTGCAAGTAAACTTTTTAAGACTTTAGAACCTTTAAATTGGCTATCTATGTCTGTGCTTTTATTAAATTTTTCTAGATATTTTTCTATTAGTTCTTCTATAGATAAAGGATGGTCTATAAGTTTATTCAGGGTGTCAGACATATCAGATTCTATAAGTTGATCTGGATCAAAATTTTTGGGCAATAGCACAAATTTTATTCCAAGCTCAAAATTTTTATCACTAAGTAAATTATTCATTAATCTTATAGTAGCATTTCTTCCAGCTATATCTCCATCGAGGCAAACTATTATCTCAAATCCTTTTTTTGTTATATCAATTAATTTTTCGTGATTTATAGATGTACCCAAAGGTGCTAAACAATTTTTAAACCCATATTGCTCTAATTTAATAACATCAAAATAACCCTCAACGATAATTATTTTTTTACTATTCTGTTTATTAAGTATTCTTTCATTAAATAGTATTTGTTTTTTTTTAAAAATCTTAGTTTCAGCTGTATTTATATACTTTGGTAAACTATCGTCAATTACCCTACCACCAAAACCTAAAGTTTTATTTTGCATATTGGTTATGGGAACCATAATTCTATTTGAAAAAAATAATCTAGAGTCTCTATTTTTACTAAAAATACCAGCAGCTACTAAATTATTTATTTCAAAATTATTTAAGAG
>CENP01092981.1_pt1 | contig 10741 bp, 9 predicted proteins | sample 361281 | NCBI WGS metagenome assembly CENP01 (sample SAMEA2591122, study PRJEB7988) | marine metagenome | biome: marine biome (ENVO:00000447); feature: deep chlorophyll maximum layer (ENVO:xxxxxxxx); material: saline water (ENVO:00002010), including plankton (ENVO:xxxxxxxx) | depth 70 m
ATATATGGTTCAATGATAAATTCAACGTGACTTCTAATTCTTTTTTCGAGCTGACTAAATAAATTCCATTCAAGTACTACTCCAAAATGAGGAATAGGAACATCTTTACCATCAACTTTATTTTCAACCTCAATATTTTTTTTATCATCTTTTATATGAATTACTAGTTGATGTCCAAAAAAATCAAAATCTACCCAGTTATCACTACTTCTACCTTCCTTACATCCTAAAATATCTCTATAAAAACTACGTGTTGTAGATATTTCTTTTACTGGTATTGCTAAGTGAAATGGATATAGATTGTTCAAAATCAAATAAATTATACTGTTAATTTATAAATTATAATTTAATCAAGATATATTTGTTTATTCAATGTCAAAAGAAGGTAACTTATTAAAAAAATTTCCTATTATGGAAAAGTTTTTTACTATTCAGGGAGAAGGCCATTTCTCAGGCCAACCATTTTATTTTATTAGGTTAGGTGGATGTGATGTTGGTTGCCACTGGTGTGATGTAAAAGAAAGTTGGGACCATAATCAACATAAATTTATTGAAATTAATGAGTTAATTAAAGATGTAAAAAAATATACAAATAATGTTGTAATAACTGGGGGTGAGCCTTTAATGTGGAATTTATCTGAATTAACTAAACAATTTAGTTATAATAATATAAAACTTCATCTTGAAACATCTGGTGCATATGAGTTAACTGGAGAATGGGATTGGATATGCCTATCACCCAAAAAAAAAATGTTGCCCAAGGAAGAAATTTATAAAAAAGCTGATGAACTAAAAGTTATAATCTATAATAATGATGATTTTAAATTTGCAATTAAAGAGGCAGAAAAAGTAAGTTCAGAATGTAAATTATTTTTACAACCAGAGTGGAGTAAATTTGATACAATGAAAGATAAAATAACTCAGTTTGTAATAACTAACAAAAACTGGAATATTTCCCTACAAATTCATAAGTATTTGGAAATAGATTAGTTATAAAGTATATATTTTTCTCTAACAATTTTATAGATTTCCAAATCTTTTTTCCAGCTTAATTTAATTTTTTTAGCACTAATTCCATCTTTAATTTGATTTTCAAGTTTTTTATTTCCAGCAAGCCTGTGAAAACCAATTCTAAAAAATTTTTCTTTATTAGGACTAAAGTTATATGCTTTTATTAACCAACTGAGATTAATTTGAGTTAATTTTTTTTCATCTCTTAAATCTAAACCAAAACATTTTATACCATTATGTTTAGGATTTTTTGCTCCTAAATTTGGTTTAGGTATAAAACTAAATGGTTGATTCTTCCAATAGGGAGAACCAATTACTTGAAATTGCATATCAGTTCCTCTTCCAATACTCACTGGTGTTTGTTCAAAAAAACAAAGACTTGGATATAAATTAATTGATTTTAAATTGGGAAGATTTGGAGAAGGTTTTGATTGAAGTTGATACTCAATTCTTCTGTTATAATTTTTCATTTTTATAACAGTTAATTTCGCTTGTATTTTATTATTTAACCATTTTTCTCCATTAATCATTTTTGCATATTCCCCAATTGTTAAACCATATAAAATTGGAACAGGATGTAGTCCAACAAAACTTTTTGAATCATTTTCAAGGACTGGTCCATCAACATAATTTGCATTTGGATTTGGCCTATCAAGTAATACTATATCAATATTATTTTCAGCACAACTTTCCATAACATAATGAAGTGTAGACAAGTATGTGTAGAATCTCACTCCTACATCTTGAAGATCAAATAAAATTAAATCGATATTTTCTAAATCTTTATTTGTTGGTTTTCTATTAGTTCCATAAAGGGATATTATTGGAATTGATGTTTTTGAGTTAATACTGTTATCTATTTTCTCACCTGCATCTTGGTTACCTTTAAAACCATGTTCAGGTGCAAAAATTTTTTTTACAGAAATATTAAGCTTTAATAGCGAGTCAATTAAATGAATTTTAGAGGATGAGTTGTAAAATTTCGAACTATTATTTGCAACAACACCTACATTTTTATCCTTTAATAAATCTAAATATGAATTAACATTATTAATTGCTTCTATATTAATTTTTTGTGGATAAGTATAATGTGATGCTGCTAAAAAAAAATTAATTTTAATAAATAATACTAATAACCAGGGTTTTGAAATTTGAAAGTTTCTTATCATTAAAAATTTTTTCACATAAAAGATATAAAAAAAGTATTTCTTCACCTATTATTAAAATTTCAACTTTATCTGTTTCAATAAGCATTGTAGTAATGATAATATCAATCTCGATAGGATTTGGTATTCAAAATGAAATTAAAACTAAATTTTCAAATATTTTTGGAGATTTATCAATTGAGAGTTATGAAAATAATTTATTTAATTCAGAAAAATATATTTATGAAAATAAAATTGAAATTGATAGCCTCAAAAAAATAAAAAAATTAAAATCAATAAATAAGGTTATTTACAGTCCTGCAGTAGTTTCTATTGGAAACTCATTTCAAGAAGTTGTTCTAAAGGGCGTTACTAATAAAAATTATTTCTATAAAACTAAGTATTTATTAAATGAAGTTGATGAATTAACTATTAATGAAATTTTAATTTCTTCAAAATTATCTAAGAAATTAAATGTTGAACTTGGAGAAAAAATTTTGATATTGTATTATGATACTAAATCTAAACCTAAAATACGTAATCTCACAGTAGTTGGACAATTTGACACTGGAATTAGTGAATTTGATAACAAAATAATTATTTCAAATATTGAACAATTAAGATCATTAAAGAGAATTACTAATAGTGAGGTTGGAAGCTATGAATTATATTTTGATAATATTAGTGAAAATGAATTTTCTAAATTAGAAAAGTACATACCACCTGAATATGCCATAAATTACAATAAAGAAAAATTTAGTGAAATTTATAATTGGATTTCATTATTTGATCTAAATATTTACTTAATAATTGTTTTAATGATTGTAATAGGATCAATTAATATGGTTACTGCGTTATTAATTACAATTTTAGAAAAAACTAATTTTATAGGATTCTTAAAAATCTTAGGTTCTAAAAATAAAAGCATAAAAAAAATTTTTTTAACAAATGGTATGAATTTAATTTTTACTGGATTAATTTGGGGGAATATTTTTGCGGTCTTGATAATTATTTTACAGAAATATTTTAAGGTATTAAAGCTTAATTCAGAAACTTATTACATTGATTATATCCCAGTTGATTTAAATTTTACTAAAATTATTTTACTTAATATTTCTTTGGTTGTGATATGCTTTATATTTTTAATTCTTCCATTAAAAATTATATCCAAAATTAAACCTTACTCTTCAATGAGATTGAATTAATATAAGTTAAATTTGCCTAATGAAGTTTTGTAATAATATTTTAGAAACAATTGGAAATACTCCCCTTATTAAATTAAATAGAATTACTGATGAGGTTGATGCTTTGGTTCTAGCAAAAGTTGAATATTTTAACCCTGGAAGCTCTGTGAAAGACAGAATGGCTTTAAAAATGGTAGAAGATGCTGAGAAAGATGGAAGATTAAAACCTGGAGGGACAATTGTGGAAGGCACATCAGGTAACACAGGAATGGGTTTAGCACTTGCTGCAATTGTAAAAGGTTACAAGTTAATTTGTGTTTCAACAGATAAACAATCCAAAGAAAAATTTGATATATTAAGAGCTGTAGGAGCCGATGTAATTGTATGCCCCACAAATGTAGAGCCCGAAGACCCAAGATCATATTATTCAACATCTAAAAGAATTAGTGAAGAAACAGAAAATTCATGGTATGTTAATCAATATGATAACCCCTCAAATACTGAAGCTCATTATTTATCTACAGGCCCAGAAATTTGGGATCAAACGGACGGAAAAATAACGCACTTTGTCGTAGGTGTAGGAACTGGTGGTACAATTTCGGGAGTTGCTAGATATTTAAAGGAGAAAAATCCAGATATTAAAATTTGGGGAATAGACACTTATGGTTCAGTTTTTAAAAAATTTCACGAAACTGGAATTTTTGATAAAAAAGAGATATACCCTTATATTACTGAAGGAATTGGAGAAGATATAATTCCTTTAAATGTAAATTTTGATCTTATAGATTCTTTTGAAAAAGTTACAGATGAAAATGCAGCTATTTACACCAGAAAACTTGCAAAAGAAGAAGGTATTTTCGCTGGAAACTCATGTGGAGCTGCAGTAAGTGGTGTAGTTCAGTTAAAAAAATATTTTACTAAAGATGATGTAGTAGTTGTTTTACTCCACGACTCTGGTAGTAGATATGTGGGTAAAATATATAATGATGAATGGATGAAAAATAAAGGTTTTAAAACAGATTAACATATTTTTTAAAAACAATATGAATTATTATCAATAATCATTTTAGCAATCTTTCTTTTCAATTCAATAGGCTTTGGAAAATTATAGTATTTTGTAAATCTTTTTAAACCCAACAATAAAAACTTCTGTTCTTCTCCTTCACTTAAAGAAATAATTAGTTCTTTAGCTCTATTTGAAATTAACTCGACAGATTGGTATAAATATAATTGACTCATTGATACTTGACCTTCTTGTGAATTATTTCCAAATTTTTTATAGTTTTTCTCTGTTCTTAAAATTGCAGATTCAGCTAAGTATATTTCTATCATTATATCAGATATTGATAATAAAACTTCCTGTTCTTTTTCAATATCCAAACCAAATTTTTTCATTCCAGCCCCACAAAGCATTAAAAAAATCTTTTTAAGATTTTTCAATATGATTTTTTCTTCATCAAAAAGCTCTGATAAATCTGGTATTTCAAAAGATGGAATACCAGTTAAAGAGTTAGCAACATTTTCAGCTTCACTAATTAAATCTACATGTCCTTTTATTGCTTTTTTTATAAGCATTCCAATAGCTACTAATCTATTTATTTCATTAGTACCCTCATAAATTCTAGCAATTCTGGCATCTCGCCATGCAGACTCCATTGGGGTTTCTTTAGAATATCCCATGCCTCCAAATATTTGTATACCTTGATCTGCAACATTTTGAAGATCTTCAGAAACAGCAACTTTTAACATAGAGCACTCAATTACATACTCTTCAAATCCTTTTAATGTTGCTTCTTGATAGCTTTTGCCAGATTCTTTTAAGATTACAATTCTATCTTCAATATCTTTCGCTGCTCTATATGAAGCAGATTCACCTGCATAAAGATCAGTCGCCATAACAGCTATTTTTTCTTTAATAGCACCAAATTCACTAATTTTTTTTCTGAACTGAATTCGTTCATTTGCATATTTAGTTGATACATTAATTAATCTTCTTTCTGCATCCAAAGCGGCTACAGCAAGTTTGATTCTTCCAATATTAAGAGCATTCATGGCAATTTTAAAACCATTTCCTCGTTGCGAAAGCATATTTTCAACAGGAACTTTAGTTTCATTAAAAAATACTTGTCTAGTTGATGATGAATTTAAACCTAATTTTTCTTCTTCCTTCCCAAAACTAATACCATTTTTTGAATCATTAGGAACAATAAAGGCAGTTAGATTCTTATCATCCTCAATTTTGGCAAAAACTGTTAAAATATCTGCAAATCCTGCATTTGAAATCCATATCTTTTGACCACTTATTAAATAATGACTTTTATCATTACTTAATACAGCCTTTGTTTTACCACTATTAGCATCAGAGCCAGCACCAGGTTCGGTTAAACAGTAAGCTCCAAAATATTCACCACTTGCGAGTTTTGGAATATATTTAATCTTTTGATCTTCATTGCCATAAAGTAATATAGGCATTGTCCCAATTCCAGTGTGAGCTCCAAAAGCAGTTGATGTAGAACCAGAACTACCTGAAATGTAGTCACATACCAACATTGAGGATGTAAAAGCCATACCTAAACCCCCATATGCTTCAGGAATACCAACACCAAGAAAACCAAGCTCCCCTGCCTTTTTCATGACCTGTAAAGTCAATTCGAAATTCTTTTTTTCAAATTCCTCTTTTTTTGACCAAATTTCTTTATCAGCAAATTCTTGTACAGCATCTCTCATCATTTTTTGTTCTTCACTAAAATCTTCAGGTGAGAAAATATTTTCACATTTTGTTTCTTTAACTACAAATTCTCCTCCTCTAGTAATATTTTTTCCTATTGTTTCTTCCATATTTATAAAATTTCATATATACCTGCGGCACCTTGTCCCGTACCCACACACATTGTAACCATGCCATACTTCAATTTTCTATCCTTCATTTCACTTATTAGTTGTACTGTAAGTTTAGCACCTGTACAACCTAAAGGATGACCTAATGAAATAGCACCACCATTAACATTAATGATGTCATTGTTGAGATTAAGTTCATTGATTACCGCCAATGATTGAGAAGCAAATGCTTCGTTCAATTCAATTAATTGAATATCACTTATTTTTAAGTTTGTTTTATCCAAAACCTTCGGCACGGCTTTAATTGGACCAACACCCATAATTTTCGGCGGAAGTCCAGCAACACTATAATTAATAAGTCTTGCAATTGGGTCGATATTATGTGTCTTGATGTAAGATTCACTTGCAATCATTACAAATGCCGCACCATCACTCATTTGAGATGAATTTCCTGCAGTGACTGATCCTGTATTTGAAAATACAGGTCTTAGTTTTGATAATGCTTCAATACTAGTATCTTTTCTTGGTCCTTCATCTTGAGCGTAAGTATGATGTCGAGTTCTTTTAACAGAATTTTCGTCCAAGTAAATTTCTTCTACATTAATAGGAACAATTTGTGAATCGAATTTTTTATTTTCAATAGCTGAAAGAGCCTTTTGATGTGAGTTGAATGCAAAAACATCTTGATCTTCTCTATTGATTTTATATTCTTTTGCAACTTCTTCAGCTGTTAATCCCATTCCCCAATAGTAATCTTCATTTCCATTTGAAACTGTATTGTATCCTGGTACAGGTTTATATCCTCCCATTGGTATAAAACTCATACTTTCAACTCCTCCAGCTATAATGCAGTCAGCCATGCCTGATTTAATCTTTGCACTAGCCAGAGCTATTGTTTCTAAACCTGATGCACAATAACGGTTTACTGTGACACCTGGAACATCATCAATTTTTAAGCCCATAAGAGATATTAATCTTCCAACATTCAAACCTTGTTCAGCTTCAGGCATAGCATTTCCAACAATAAGGTCATCAATTGTTTTTTTATCAAATCCTTCAATGTTACTGACCATGTATTCTATAGTTTCAGCAGCCAATTCATCAGGTCTTTTAAATCTAAAAAAACCTCTGGGAGCTTTACCAACTGCAGTTCTGTAACCTTTAATTATATAAGCTTCTTCCATATTAATTTCTTAAGGGTTTACCGTTTTTTAGCATAAATTGTATTCTTTCAAGTGTTTTCCTTTCGCCACACAATGAAAGAAAAGCTTCTCTTTCTAAATCAAGAAGATATTGTTCCGATACTAGAGTAGACTGTGAGAGATTTCCACCAGCTAGAATATTGGCTATCTTTTTTGCTATTTTTTTATCGTGATCAGAAATATAACCTCCCGCTAACATCGAATCTGCACCTACATAAAATGCGCCTAATGCTTGTTGCCCCAAAACTTTGATATCATTTCTTTGTATGGGCTTTGTGTAACCATTATCATACATTTGCAGCGCAATTTTTTTTGCATGTGAAATCTGATTTTTCTTGTTCACTATAATAAGATCCTTATTTTTCATCAAATAGTTTAATCCATAACCTTCATGTCCAGATGTAGATGTTTTTCCCATGCCTATATTTAAATAATATTCTTGCAATAAGTTTAATTCAACATCATTTTTCTTAAATTGATCGGATGCTCTAAGAGTCATTTCTTTTGTACCCCCACCACCAGGAATTAACCCAACTCCAACTTCAACAAGCCCAATGTAAGTCTCACTGTAAGCTAAAATTTTATCGCAGTGAAGACATAATTCACATCCTCCTCCAAGTGTGTAACCATGGGGAGCAGCAACTACTGGTATACTAGAATACCTAAGTTTCATCATGGTATCCTGAAATAATTTCATAGCAAAATTTAATTCATCATATTCTTGTTCAATAGCCATCAAAAAAATCATGCTTAGATCAGCCCCGGCTGAAAAATGCTGTCCTTCATTTCCAATTACGATTCCATGGTATTTTTCTTCGGCAATTTCAATTCCTTTATTTAAACCCTGAAGAATATTTTGATTAATAGAATTCATTTTTGAATTAAATTCAATATTTAGAATACCATCACCAATGTCATTTATTTTACACTCATCATTTTTCCAAATAGTTTGATCTTTATTTAAATTTTTCAAAACAATAAAGTTTTCTTGACCAGGTTTTTTAATGAAATTTCCAGTTTTTTTATCATAAAATTCAATAAATCCATTATTCGATTTATAAAATGAGTTGATGTCTTTTAAAATAATGTCTTCTATCCATTTAGAGGCTTTTAAATTGAATGATTTCATCAAATCTACACCTTCTTTAACCCCTATATAATTCCATATTTCAAAAGGACCTTCTTTCCAACCAAAACCAGCTTTTAATGCTGAATCAATACTAGTAATATCATCTGAAATTTCTGGAATCCTATTCTGAACATAAGCAAACATTTTTGCAAAAACTTCTCTATAAAAATCTGAAGCTCTATCATTTCCATTAATTAAAATTTTAAACTTATCTACTCTATTTTTAGCTTTTTTTGCACGATTAAGGGTTTCAAAATTTAATTTTTTTTGCTCCTTATACTCAAAGGTTTTAAGATCTAATGATAAGATTTGTGATTTTCCGTTTTTATCAACAATTTTTTTATAAAAACCTTGTTTTGTTTTACTTCCAAGCATATTATCCTTTAACATTCTTTTTAAAAAATCTGGAAGTTTAAATACTTCTCTTGATTCATCATCAAGACAATTTTCATATATACCATTAGAAACATGACATAATGTGTCCAATCCTACAAGATCAGCTGTCCTAAAAGTAGCTGACTTTGGACGACCTATAGCGGTGCCTGTTAATCTATCAACTTCTTCCACTGAAAAGTTACCATCCTTAACTAGATGAAAAAGACTTTGAATTCCAAATGTTCCAATTCTATTTCCGATAAATGCAGGAGTGTCTTTTGCCAAAACAGATGTTTTACCTAAAAATTTTTTACCGTAGCTAATTAGAAAATTAATAACCTCTTTTTTACAATTTGGTCCAGGAATTACTTCAAATAAGTTTAAATATCTTGGTGGATTAAAGAAATGAGTTATTGAAAAATGCTTTTGGAAATCATCAGATCTTCCTTCATTCATCATTTTGATAGGAATTCCAGATGTATTTGAAGAAATAAGTGTACCATTTGATCTGTAATTATCGACTTTCTCAAATATCAATTTTTTTATATCTAATCTTTCAACAACAACTTCAATAATCCAATCATAGTCCTTAATTTGATACATATCATCCTCAAAATTTCCTAAACTTATTCTATTAAAGAATGATTTATCATAAATGGGAGATGGTCTAGATTTAATACATTTATTAAACATTTCAGTAACAATTCTGTTTTTAACAATCTTGTCTGTAATCTTAAGTCCTTTCTTTTTTTCAACATCGTTGATCTCATTAGGTGAAATGTCTAAAAGAAGTACTTCAACTCCAATATTAGCAAAATGACAGGCGATTCCTGAACCCATAATTCCTGATCCTAAAACAGCAACTTTGGATATTTTTTTGTTCATTTAAAAATTTCTTTATTCTTTATTAATTTATTTATGCAATCAACTACTTTATAAAAGCTCTTGATTGAGTCTTCTCCAACTTCATTTTTTATAGTCTTATTAAACTTCATTACTAATTCCCTAGCATAGTTCCTAAACTCCAAACCCCTTTTAGTTAACTTAATTAAAACACTTCTACCGTCTTCTGGGTTTGGAATTCTCTGAATTAAGTTTTCATCTTCCATAAACCTTAATGTCCTTGACAAACTTGTTGATTCCATACCCATTTTTGGCCCAAGAGAGGTTGAAGGAGTATTTTTTTTTGGGTTTAAGCTTAACAAGGCAAAGCCAATTGCCATACTCCCCCCATATTTTGAAGCCTCTTCATTATACATTTTTGAAATAGACAACCAAGTGTATCTTAATTCTTGCTCAAGTGTTCTTAAAGACATAAAAATAAATGTACAAAAATTTACTATGCATGCATAATAAATAATAAAATTTTTATGATAGCCATGTGTAAGCATTATGAAATGCATACACCCAAGGAGAGATTTTATTACTTTTCTGGTCTTCAGGGTAATAACCCCAATTAAAAGGATAATTTGCTCTTTCTAAATGAGGCATCATAGCTACATGTCTTCCATCTTGACTTGAAACTATTGCTGCATCAAAATCAGAACCATTAGGATTAGCAGGGTAGGAGCTTTTGTGATATTTACCAATTATATTATAGTCTGACTCCTTTTTATCAAATATAAACTTTCCTTCACCGTGAGCGGCCCATATTCCTAATGTTGTATTTTTAAAATTTTTGAACATCACACTATTGTTTGTTTTTATTGAAACAGCTGTAAATTGACATTCAAATTTTTTTGAATCATTGTGATGCATTTTAGGGTGAATTTCAAGTTCGGGATAAATTAAACCTAACTCCATGAAAAGTTGACATCCATTACAAACACCTAATGAAAGTGTATCTTCTTTAGAGAA
>CENP01238665.1_pt1 | contig 10730 bp, 10 predicted proteins | sample 361281 | NCBI WGS metagenome assembly CENP01 (sample SAMEA2591122, study PRJEB7988) | marine metagenome | biome: marine biome (ENVO:00000447); feature: deep chlorophyll maximum layer (ENVO:xxxxxxxx); material: saline water (ENVO:00002010), including plankton (ENVO:xxxxxxxx) | depth 70 m
GAAACAGGTAATTTATTTAAAATATTTGCCTCACCTAAAATTTTAACTCCATTATTATCAATGATTTCATCTACCTTAGTTAGCTCAGAGTTCCCTCCTTGTGAAGCCGCCAAATCATAAATCACAGATCCACTTTGCATAACATCAATCATCTCTTTTTTAATTATAATAGGTGCTTTTTTTCCTGGTATAAGCGCAGTACATATAACTATATCAATTTTTTTCAGAGTTTCTTTAATTAATTCTTCTTGTTTTTTTTTAAAATCTTCTGAGGCTTCTTTTGCATAACCGCCCTCTGTTTCCAAATTTTCTGCTCCATCTATAATTAGGAACTTGCCCCCTAAACTCTCAACTTGTTCTTTTGAAGCCATTCTTACGTCTGTTGCAAAGACTATTGCTCCCATTCTTTTTGCTGTAGCTATTGCCTGCAAGCCTGCAACACCTGCGCCAACTACTAAAACTTTGGCAGCTGGTATTGTTCCTGCTGCTGTCATCATCATTGGTATCGCTTTTTGAAAAAAAGCAAATGAGTCGACAACCGCTTTATACCCTGCCAAATTTGCCTGTGATGATAAAATATCCATTGATTGTGCCCTTGTAATTCTTGGTAAAAGTTCTAACGAAAAACAACTTATATTTCTATTTATTGCACTTTTTAACTTTTTTTCATTTAAATGAGGGTTTAAAACACCAATCAAAATTTGGCCTTGTTTCATTTTATTTAAATTTTCATCACTAGGTATGTTCATTTGTAATATTGCATCGGAATTTAAGATTACTTCTTCATCATTTGGTAGAATTGTTGCTCCCTCTTTTTCATACTCTCTATTACTTATGCCTAAATGAGATGCATAATCTTTGGATAATTTAACATCTAAGCCTAATGACTTAAATTTTTTAATTATTTCAGGAGTTATCGAAACTCTTTTCTCAAAATTTTTATTCTCAGATATTGAACCGACTATCATTTTAAAAATTTGATTCAAAAATCATTTTTGTCTTGCTTTAAATTTAGGGTTTTTTTTATTGATAATATAAACTCTTCCCCTACGTCTAACTAATTTTGAATTTAGGTCTCTTTTTTTTAAAGATTTTAGTGAACTGGCAATTTTCATAATTTTTAACTCTTAATAAACGATGTGATGTAATCTTTCAAACTAATTTTTCCAAATTTTTTAAATACTCTATTATTAAACGACATATTTGTCATTGCAGATGCATATCTTTCACCTGGTCTAGGTTTTAAGAATTTCATCTTTGAAGATTTAAACATTTTAGCTACTTCTATTATTGTATGAGATTTTTTATTTGAAATACTATAATGAGAGCAGTTATTTGACTTCCAAGCGTCATAACAAACTTTAACTGTGTCTGAAATATGAGTAAATCTCCTTGATTGAGTACCAGGTTTTACTACTGTCAGTGGCAATTTTTTTTTGAATTGATCTTCAAAAATTCCAATCACTGTTGCCATTGGCCCACGTCTAATTTGGCGTTTTCCATAAACGTTATAAAAGTAGATGACCTCAAATTTAAAATTAAACCACCTCTTTAAATTTTCAAGTAGCTCAAGATTTTTAGATTTAGTAAAAGCGTAAGGAGATAGATTTTTATCATTTCCATTATTGCCTAGACTTGCAGATGTGGCAGAGTAAATAAGTTTTATGTTGTTGTCTAAGCAGAATTTAAATACTTCTTTAGTTCCAATCGAATTTGCCTCATAACATTTATCAAAATGTTTGAAACTTTGATAAATTCTCGCGAATTCACCAAAATGGAACAGACAGATAATTTTCTTTTTATATTTTGATAAAACTTTTGAAATATTTGAAGTATTTCCTCTAATATATTTTATCTTTTTCGAATTTATATGATTAGACTTAAAACCACTAGAATAATCATCTAAACTTATGATTTTGCAATTTGTTTTTTTAATTAATAATTCTATTTGGTTTGATCCGACAAACCCAGCACCACCAGTTACTACAATATATTTTTTCATGTGGGTTTTTAGCCTGGCAATGTCCTACTCTTCCAAGTCTTAAGACTAAGTACCATCGGCGCAGAAAGGCTTGACTTCCGAGTTCGGAATGGGATCGGGTATTACCCTTTCGCTAAAACCACCAGGCTTGTCAAATAAGCATAATAATATTTATTTGTCAATTTTATATTTATTAAAAATTTGGCTCTCTAAATAATCAGAAATAGTTATAGGTAAACCTTTTCTTATTGGTATTTTATAATTCCATCCATATTTTTTTGCTAATGATATATCTAATTTTTTTCTTGATGTTCCATTAAGATTTTTATTTTTAAACTTTATATTTAAATCTACCTTAAGAAACTTCATAATATATATAGCAAATTCATATATCGATTTTTCATCATTTGTACCAATATTTATTAAATCTTCTTTTGTTTTTTTATTAAGAAAATAAATTATAGCATCTGCAAGATCATAACTAAAAATTAATTCTCTTCTAGGAGTTCCATCACCCCAAATAGTAATATGATTTTTTTTATCTTTAATAGCATTGACAATTTTTTTTATAAGAGCGGGAAAAAAATGTGAGTTAGTTTCATCATAATTGTCATTTGGACCATATGCATTGCATGGGAGTAAACATTTATAATTTGTTTTATATTGAGAATTATAACTTTGGCACAGCTTTATACCTGCAATTTTTGCAACTGCATAAGCATCATTTGTTTTTTCTAGATAATTTGACAAAAGAAAACTCTCTTTTATCGGTTGTTTGCAATTCTTTGGATAAATGCAGCTAGATCCTAAAAAAATAAGATCATTTACACCAGCTAAATATGAACCATGAATTAAATTGTTCTGAATTTGCAAATTATCATAAATAAAGTTTGCTTTGAATTTGTTATTAGCATATATCCCACCCACTTTAGCGGCAGCAATTATCACTGCGTCAGGTGATTTTTTTTTCAAAAATTTGTACACTTTATTTTGATCTCTTAAATCAATTATTTTTTTATTAACAGTAATAATATTTTTAAAATTTCTTTTTTTTAGTAAATGATGAATTGCTGAGCCAACCATTCCCTTATGACCAGCGATAAAAATTTTAGAATTTTTATTTATCATTTTTTATAAGCTTAATCTCATATCTTATCATGTCGTCTATTAAGCTGTTTAAATCATGTTTGGGTTGCCACTTAAGAATTTTTTTTGCTTTTTTAAAATTTCCAACTAGTCTATCCACCTCTGCGGGTCTGAAGTATTTTTTTTTTATCTCGACAATAGGTTTATTGTTAATATCGAATGCTTTTTCATTTAAACCTTTTCCTCTCCAATTTAATTTTATACCAAGTTTTTGAGCTGTTAAGTTTAAAAATTTTTTTATTGTATATTGCTTACCAGTACAGATTACAAAATCGTCAGGTTTTTTGTTTTGTAAAATTTTCCAGATAGCTTCTACGTAATCTTCAGCGTGACCCCAGTCTCTTTTTGAATATAAATTTCCTAAAAAAAGTTTTTTTTGTTTGCCAAATTTAATTTTACAAAGTCCTTGAACTATTTTTTTGGTTACAAAAGTCTCACCCCTTAATGGGCTTTCATGATTAAACAAAATACCATTTGAAGCAAATAAATTATATGATTCTCTATAATTAATTGTTATCCAATGAGAATACACTTTTGCTACTCCATAGGGGCTCCTTGGGTAAAAAGGTGTTTTTTCAGTTTGTGGTTTTTCCATTACTCTACCAAACATTTCTGAACTACCAGCCTGATAAAATTTAATTTTTTTGTTTATTTTTAATATTGCTTCTAATATTCTTAATGTTCCAGTTGCATCTACATTTGTAGTATATTCTGGTAATTCAAATGAAACCGCAACATGTGATTGTGCTGCAAAATTATATATTTCATCAGGTTTTGTCTTTTTTACAATAGAAAAAACAGAATTTGAGTCAGATACATCACCATAATGTAAAATTAATTTTTTTTTTTTTACAAATGGCTCCTGATAAATGCTATCTATCCTAGGTGTATTTATTGTTGAAGACCTTCTTTTGACGCCATGCACAACATAACTTTTTTTCAATAGAAGTTTTGATAAATAAGAACCATCTTGACCAGTAATTCCAAATATTAAGGCTGTTTTAGGCATATAAATAATTCTTAAGATTTAATTATACTATTAATATAAAATGTATAGCATTATAAATTTACAATATTTTAGTCGATTATAAATATTTCTTCGTATATTTGTTGTTCTTATTGCCTGCTGTTATTTGCTCAAAAATCCATGAATATGTCTTTGCAAGACCGTCTTTAAGACTTGTAGTTGTGTCCCAGTTTATTTTTTCTCTTGCCAAATCATTATTACTAGACCTTCCTCTAACACCCAGAGGTTTATCTAAAAGATGGTTTTTTTTAATCTTAATACCTCCAATATCCTCAATTATTTCTATCATTTGATTAATGGATACTTGTTCTTCACTTCCTATGTTTAAAGGTTCAGAAAACCTACTAAAAAAAAGTTTCTTGGTTCCAATAATGCAGTCGTCTATATACATAAAACTCCTTGTTTGTTTTCCATCACCCCAAACCTCTATAGAATTATACGATTTTAATTTTGCTTCAATAATTTTTCTGCACAATGCTGCTGGCGCTTTTTCTCTCCCGCCATCATATGTTCCAATGGGACCATAAACATTATGGTATCTTGCTATTCTAACCTCTAAATTAAAATCTTCTTTAAAATGTCTACACATCCTTTCACTAAACAATTTTTCCCAACCATATCCATCTTCTGGTGCAGCGGGGTATGCATCTTCTTCCTTTAAACCATCTATAAACACATCTTTTTGTTTTTTGTCATTGTAAACGCATGCACTAGATGAAAAAAAATATCTTTTTACTGAATTTGCTACAGCAGATCTAAGCAAATTAGTATTAATAAGCACAGATAACATACATTCTGTTTTATTGTTTTCTATAAAACCCATGCCCCCCATATTACAGGCCATATTGAAAATATAATCAACTCCCTCAGTCATTTTTTTACAATTATCAAAGTTTTTCAAATCTAAGGAAAAATTTTCACAATTTTCATAATACTGAAACCATAATTCTTTAGGTTTGATATCTATACACTTGACTTTATAGCCATCGCTTAACAGACTTTTTACAAGATGCCCTCCAATAAAACCACCTGCGCCACAGACTAAAATGTTTTCCATATTTTTATCTTAAAAGACCATAATAGATAATGCAATACAATGCTCTAAATGCATCTTTAATTCTAATTTTTTTTCCCTCATTATAAGATCTTCCAGCATAAGAAATAGGAACTTCATAGAAAATAAATTTTTTTTTAGATAACTTTATAGTTATTTCAGGTTCACAGCCGAATGACTTTTCTTTTATTTCTATAGACTTAATAACATTTTTTTTGAAAAGCTTATAACCAGTTTCCATGTCGGTCATATTGAGGTTTGTAACCAAATTGCACATTAAGGTTAAAATTTTATTTGCAACATAATGCCAGAAAAAATGAAGTCTTGTATATTTTGAACTTGAAAATCTTGAGCCATATACAACATCTGCATTAGTTTTTTTAAATGGTTCAATCAAAAGATTATATTCGCTTGGATCATATTCTAAATCAGCATCCTGAATAATAACAATATCTTTCAATTCTTCCTTCAAAGCAGAGTTTAAGGCTTTACCTTTGCCAAAATTTTTTTTGTGATAAATAATTTTGATAGATTTATCACTTATTTGACTTAATACCTCTGTAGTTCCATCATCTGAGTGATCGTCAACTACAATTATTTCATCTCCCTCAATTAAATTTTCTTTTACTTTTTCAATAATCCTTAAAATAGTCTGTTTTTCGTTGTAACATGGTATAATTACAGTTTTATTCATATAATATAACTTTAAATAATTTGTGAATATTAAATATTTTTAAATAAACAAATGAAATATATAAAAAAAAATTTTAATTCACATTATGTAATTGGAACATTATTTTACTCTTTCCCAAGTTTATTTTCTATTATTATCTCTTTAATTTCAATTCCTATATTTTTAAATTATTCTAATATAGATATCTACTCAAATTATTTGATAAATCATTTTGTACTGACAATAGCAATCATAACTAATCTTAACTTTGGAAAAATAGCAACAATTAATATTGCGAGAGCTAAAAGAGAAAAATTTAATATATTTTTTACTTCTTTTTTTTTCACGATGATATTTTCATCTATTTTAACGATTTTAATTTTTGTTTTTTTTTCAATCATCATAAATTATTTTCAGTTAGAAAATATTAAAAGCTTATTAAGTATAAAAATTTTAATTGGACTATTTTTAACTAATTTATATTTAACTTTAGAGGGCTATTTTAAAGGTAACTTAAATTATAAACTATTAAGTATATTCAATCTATTTTTTTACAGTATATCAATTTCTTTTCCATCTTTGATAATTTTATATGAAATTCCTATAGATATTTTTTCATTATCGCTATTTATCAAGGTATGTGTAGTAGTAGTAATGTTGTTAACAATTCTAGCGAAAGTAAAATTCGTGAAGTTTAAAATTCATACCCTATATCTTAATGATTGTATAAATAATTTGAAGTGGATGACGTTGAATACTTTTTTATTACAGGTTTATAATTATTTTGATAAATACATAATAAAAATTTTTTTAGGAAATCTATCATTTGTTTACTATACAGTTTCCCAGCAAATAACATCAAAATTAGGAGATCCATTATTATCATACAACAATATTTTTATTGCAAAAACAAATAAAAATAAAAAAAATAGTCGAGATAATTTAAGTTATTCAGCTATTACGTATTGTTTATATATTTTAATAGTTTTCATAATATTATATTTTTTTTTAGATTATGTATTAGAATTATATTTGGGTGAAGCTTTTAATAAAACATACAGCAATTTAATAAAAATTTTTTTTTTAATTTCTACTATTGGTAGTTTTTCAAGATTGATTGTAGATTATTACGACCTCGTCGGAAATTCGAAAAAAAACAGTATAATTGAGATATTATTTCTTTTTCCATTTATTTTGGGCATTATTTTAGCAATTTATAATCAAAACTTATTTTTCTTTGTTTTTTTAATCCTTCTAAAAGAAATTTTTGCTTTAACAGTAAGAATTTTTTTTATCAGACAATTATTTTATTTTAAGTGGTTCTTGCTAATTCAGTTTTTATTAATAATTTTAATAAATATTCTTTGGTTTTCTCAAATTAATTTGTCAATTTTAATAATTGCGCAATTAATTCATTTGATATTTTTTTTACCAATTAAGAAAATAAGATTATTCTATAGATTATGAAATTATCTATAATTATTCCAACAAGAAATCGTTCTAATAAAATTAGAATTTTACTAAGGAAACTAAAGTTAAATAAGAAATTTTTTAATGAAATTTTAATTATTGATAGTTCAGAGACATATTTTAAGCAAAAAACAAAGAAATTAATAAATAATTATTTTAAAAACTTAAATATAAAATATTACGAAGCTGAACCATCAATATCTAAACAGAGAAACATTGGTATTAAAAAAATGAGCAAAAAAAATAATTATTACATGTTAATTGATGATGATATTGATTTTAAAAGAGGATCATTTAAAATTATTCAAAAGTTTATTAAAAATAATAATTCATATATTGGTTATTCATTCAATATACTCACAAAACAAAAACTTAATATTTTAGATGATTTTAAAAAAAATTTTGTTTTCAAAAAACTTGGATTGTACAACAACAGACCAGGAGTTGTGACTCCATCAGGATGGCAAACCAAAATAAGTAATTTAAGTAAAAATCTGGAAGTAAATTGGATGCCATCTTGTGCATCAATATACAAAGCGAGAGAGAAAATTTATTTTGATGAATTTTATGATGGATATAGTTATCTAGAAGATTTAGATTTTAGTTATAGAAAATCAAAAAGAGGAAAGTTAATTGTGGTAAAAAATGCAATTTGTTTTCATAATAATTTTATTGAAAGAAAAAATATTTCTTTTGGAAAAAAGGAATTGGTAAATAGATATTATTTTGTAAAAAAAAATGATTTAAATTTTTTTTCATTTTTTCTTGCATCTATTTTAAAAATTATATCAAATTTTATTAATTTAAAATTTTTCAGATTTTTGGGAAATATTTTAGGATTTATTAAAATAATTGGTAGCTATTTTTTTTTAATAAAATTGTAAACTAATTTACATGTCTGTTTAAAATTTCTATAATCTGATAATAAAACTTTGTTTTTTAAGCTTGTTCCATAAATTAACGAATTTTTATCACACAGCACTTTAGTAGAATTGTTAATACAATCCATCATGAAGAAAGAATAAAAATTTTCACTACTATTAATACCAATTTTAGATCTTCTAATTAAATTTATAGAATTTTTATTATTTAAATAACCAAAATTTTTAACTCTATTATCCTTAATCTTATCTCCAATACAATTTACTTTTACTTTGTTATTTAACATCCATTTTACAATTTTTATTAAAAAAATATTGTTTTTATTTTGATGCTTTCTATAATAAACGACTAGATCAGTTGATTTTTTAATTGTTTTTAAATTTTTTTTTTTCAAATAACTTAAAACAAAATTATATTTAATTTTTTTATTAGAATTTTTGAAATATTTTTTTAAATTATCTGTTGCAAAAATTAGACTTTTATATCTTAGGTGAATTATAATTCTTGATATTCTATAAAAAAAAGGAATTAAAATTCTTTTATTTTTAAGTTCATATCTTATTGAGCCAGTTATTGGACCTAACCTTGTATGAGGAGCAAATAAAAGAAATAATAAAAAATTCCAAAGCGGTAAATAATTTATATATATAAATTTATTTCCAGAAAAATAACATACCCAAGAAAAAAAACATCCAATTAAGGGATAAAAGTATTTAAAAAAAAAACTATTATAATCAACTCTTCTTTTTTTTCCAATAACTCGCAATTGGTTTTTTGAAAATTCATAATCACATTCAGGACATATTATTTTAATTTTTAAATTTTTCTTCAGTTTAGACTTATAAAAAAATAATCTAGCTAGTTTACCTTCGCCAGTGTTATCCCTAAAATCAGATGTCCAGACATAAGTTTTCATATATTTTTAAATTCGTTGAAAATTAGTCTTTTTAAAAAAATCATACATGAATTAAATAGCCTAATTGATCTTCTTAAAGTATCATTTTGTAGTCTCCAAATACTCTCGAAATAATTTTCAAATATTTTAGGGGGAATTTTTGTATCTTTTGAGTTATAATTTATTGCACCACCGAGACAAATTATTCTATAATCATTTAAACAATTTGAAATTTTTGCAGCAATAAGCTCCTGTTTGGGTGTTGGAAGGCCAAGTAAAATAATACTATTTGAATTAATTTTAGATATTTTTTTTTTAATTTTATTAAATATATAATCATCATTTCCATAAGGTGCTTCTATAAATATTACCTTTTTATTAAAAAACTTTTTTTTAACATAGTCTAAATTTTTTTTGTTTTTACTTGAAATTAAATAAACATTCTTAAAATATTTGTGATTTTCAATTTGTTCAAGAATTTTTCTACCAGGCACTTTATCTATTTTTAACATAATTTTTGCAAGTATTCCGTCTGGCCATAAGTACAAATATTTTTTTTCAAAATTTATTTTATCATGTACGAAGGCTAAATATGCTAGATTAAAACCAGATAGAATAAATTTTTTTTCTTTGATAATATTATTTGAATTTTTAATTAGTTTCCTTTCCTCATTTATAAATAATTTTAAATAATTTTTATTTTTAAAATTTTTATCTATCATGAAAAATTGATTAATTTTTCTTAAGATTTTAAAAACTGCTATTAAACGATAAAAGTAAAAAAAATTTTTTATTACTTGAAGATCCTCTTTAAATTTAAGGATCAAATTTTTATTACTTAACCCGCCTGATCTCATTATGGTGGTATAGAAATTTAAAAATTTTATTTTACTTGTTGTACTTAGAATTCTCAGTAGATAATCATAATCAGATGAAATTTTATACTTTGTAGAATATTTTATATTTTTAATCTTCTTAGATATGTATACAGAGGTATGTGGTGGCATCCAGCCAAACTTAAGACTTTTCTTTTGGAAGTGATCACTTTTCCATTCCCTGAATGGATTGTTAATTTGATTTCTTCTTGAAATTATAATATTTCCATATGCAACTTCAAAATTTGATTTATTATACATTCTAGCAACATTTGAAAGGACGTTCTTATCAAAGAAAATATCATCAGAATGAAGTAATCCTATTACATCACCACTACTTTTCCTAATTCCATAATTTATAGAACCGTAAATATTTTTTGAAAAATTATCAGTTATAATCTTTGTAATAAACTGTTTTGATTTTAAAGTTTTAAGAGTTTTATCGGAAGAATTTGTATAAACTACAATAAGTTCTTTATTTTTATATTTTTGTAAATTGTAAGATTCTAATGCATTATTAAGAAAAGGCATTCCATTTTTAACAATAGTAATAATGCTAATTTTTGGATTCTTTAACATGATTTAAAACAAATAAACTTATAATAAATAAAATGTAATCTATACCAAATACTGCGAATGAGCTTTCAAGTAAAGATCTAAGTAAAAGAGTAATAATAATTAATAAAGATAAAATAAAATTTTTATCATTTTTATGATTATCATCAAC
>CENP01064018.1_pt1 | contig 10727 bp, 11 predicted proteins | sample 361281 | NCBI WGS metagenome assembly CENP01 (sample SAMEA2591122, study PRJEB7988) | marine metagenome | biome: marine biome (ENVO:00000447); feature: deep chlorophyll maximum layer (ENVO:xxxxxxxx); material: saline water (ENVO:00002010), including plankton (ENVO:xxxxxxxx) | depth 70 m
GTTAATTAAAAGTAACTTAACAAAACTAAAAGAGTTACATAGGGGCAGGAGTACCAGCCGGGTACCCCAGGTATATATCTAGTGGTTGAATATTTTGAGAGGTTTTAAGCTGTTAACTAGTTATAAATAATGTGTTTTGCTTTACTCAAAATTATCTTTAATAGAGGCTTTATTGTTTTCACTTATCATCACATCCACAATAGTTGGCTTTTTTTATGGGGTATGTTTGTATGTTATGGCATTATTATTTCTATGTTTTTTCTTAAGATTCTCGAAAAATTAGGACGAAAAAGAGTTGTGATGGATAGAGGTCCCTCACACCCAGAATATCATTTAGCTAAACCATGGACTGATAGGTATTATTTATTATTTAGGAAAAGGCCGAAGTGGTTTCTTTTCAACATTTTTATTAATCATATTATAGATAATGACCACGGGATTGGACTTCATAATCATCCTTTTCCATATATAACAATTATTTTAAGTGGCGGGTACTGGGAGACAAATATTAAAAAAGAAAAAAAATGGCGTGGAAAATTTTATATAGGTATTAGAAGTGCTGATAATTTACATCGAGTTGACTTAGAAGCAGGTATTAAGCCAATTACACTTTATATTGCTGGCCCTTACGGGCTGAGAAAAAATGGAAGAAGTGAGTACGGAGCCTGGAAATAGTTTTTTAGTTGCACTTTCCCTCTTATAAATTTTTATGGAGATTAAATTAATCTTTTTTTACTTCCTCTAATTTTTTTGGTTTTTCGAACTCACATTCCATCTTTGCAATAACTTCACCTTCAACTTTAAGATTAACCTTAGCTCTTCCTTCCATAGTTCCAGTAACAACGCATTGTTCAATACTTTCTTCAACAATGCTTCTAACGATTTGTTTTAACTCATTTATAGAAAGTTCAGATACCAATCTTTTATCTGAAATGGATTCTGCAAAAGTTATTAATGGTAGCGAAAATAGTAATAGTGATATTTTTTTCATAACCTATCCTAAACAATGCATTTTATTTTGACAAACTCTTATGGCATTATTGATAAATATTATTTTAACTTGGAGATGTTATGAGTTGGTTGAAAAATTTCATTTATAAAATCTTTGGTAAATCTGAAAGAAAAATTTTTGATAAATCTGATTTAGAATATAAAGATAGCGATAACACATAGAAAGAATCAAAAGTTCCAGCCGGGTACCACGGGTTTATATATAGTTTGTATATATATATATTCTTTGTTACTATTTTTTAATCGTTCATCCTTAAGGGGACGGAAGTAATCGTAAGATGAAGGAACGCATTATCATCGTTCATCTCGAAAGAGACGGAAGTAGGTAATGATGCCGAAGGAACGCATCTTTTTAAAAGGAGATGTTATGAATGCTTTAAACATTCACAAAAAACAAAACACACCTAAAATAGGCAGTAATGTTATGTTACAAATTGCAATTAACAAGCTAAATTACAACTTACGCACACAAAATAAAACTGAGCATAAGTCTAAGCCTAAAAAGGATGTATTTTTTCCTTATTATTTATAAATAGTAAGGTTGAAAAAGAGAGCTAAAATTAGCTCTCTTTTTATATAATGCGTAATAAATTGACTTAGCTCTTAATAAGAACTAAAAAGATATATTGTTTTTTTACATGATAATTTTTAATGAATAAACCTCTATTTCTAATTGTATTTTTTATAACAACTTATATTCAATCAGATGTTAATAATGCACTAATTGAAATATACGAAACTTCTGATAATGAAGATTTAATTAAGATTGTTGTAAAAGATAATATTGATATAAAAGGTAAAGTTACATCAGCAGGATCCTTAGCTTTATCAAGCAATATTGCAAAAAAACATGCATTTATCATTGAAAAGTTAATTAATGCAAACTATCGCATTTACGGAAAAGCTAATCTTTCTGAATGGGCAAATTTTAGGTCAATAAATTCTGTTAGTGGTTGGTCGAGTATAAATGGACAGACTACACATCCATTAAATTCTAAATATAATCCTTGCGGTTCTAGCTCTGGTTCTGCTGTAGCTGTTGCAACTGGCATTGTTGATATAGCAATAGGAACTGAAACCAATGGATCAATTTCATGTCCAGCTTCAGTAGTTGGAATAGTTGGTATGAAGCCTACTTTAGGGCTCGTTAGCAGATCAGGAATAATTCCTATCGCTAATTCTCAAGATACTGCTGGACCAATGGGTACATCTGTGGAAATAGTTGCCAAAACTCTTCAAGTTATCTCAGGACCAGATCCAATGGATGCAAAAACTCAACTTATACCAAATAATTTTGATTTTAATTTTGCGGAAAACATAAAACATAATAATTTAAATGGGATACGTTTTGGTCTCTTAAGGTCAGGTTTTGAAAATAAATATGGTAAAAGGTTTTTAAATCAATTAATTGATGATGTGAGTAAACTTGGTGGAGAGATTGTTTTTATTGAGGACAATAGAGAATATCCTTCCGAGGAAGAATACTTAATTTTATTATACGAATTTAAATACGGCTTAGAAAGCTATCTTGCTCAATCAGCAGAATCAAAAAAGACTCTCAAAAAAATCATTGATTTTAATAATCAAAATTCTGAAAAAATAATGCCTTTTTTTGGTCAAGAGATATTTTATGCTTCTCTAGAAGCAGCCGAAAAGCATGATGATTATATTTCAGCGAAAAATATTTTAAAGAGTGTCACAGATCAAACTATTGCATTAATGGATGAGTATAAAGTTGATGCTTTTATTGGTCTTACTAGAGGTCCAGCATGGAAGATTGATTATGAGGGTGGAGATGGAGCTGCTATTGACAATGGAGTGTCTTTTGGAAATGGCGGATATGCTGCATTTGGTGGGTTACCTCACATAACTATTCCTTATTTTAAAATAGATAATTTTCCAGTAGGTATTTCTATAATTGGGAGACCATGGTCGGATAAAGAAATAATTAGTTTTGCTGCAGCTTTAGAAAAATAGGCCTATTAATAAATATAAGGAGTATCTAATGGAAAAAGTTTTAGTCACAGGTGCAACAGGGTATATTGGACTTCATTGTATTGATCAGTTGTTAAAACAGGGATATGCAGTTAACGGATCTATTAGATCACCCGAAAGAGAAGAAGAGGTTTTTCAAGCTCTTCAAAAGAATAATACTTCTACTGAACATTTAAATCTTTTTACTTTTAACTTAACTGATGATGAGGGATGGGATGAGGGTATGGCTGGCTGTGATTATTTATTACATGTTGCTTCACCAATATCAATATCTACCAAGGATGAGGAATTCTTTGTTGGACCAGCGGTAGCTGGAGTAAATAGAGCTATGAAGTTTGCTCAAAAGCACAACGTAAAAAAAGTTGTTTTAACCTCATCTGTAGCTGCAATTTTTGAAACTACTGTTTTAAAACAATATTATGATGAAAGCGATTGGTCAGATCCAGATAAAAAAACAATTAACCACTATGCAAAAAGCAAAACTTTGGCAGAAATGGCTGCATGGAAATTTATTAAAGAAGAAGAAAACCCTTTTGAACTAGCAGTAATTAACCCAGCTTTAGTAATTGGCCCATCATTATCAGGTGATTTAGGTGAATCAAATAAAGCTATTGAAATGGTTGTTACTGGAAGAATGCCTGTTTCTGTTCCTTTGCAGTTTGGTTATGTTGATGTAAAAGATGTAGCTGCAGCTCACATTTTGGCAATGAAGAATCCTGAAAGCAATGGAAAAAGGTTTGCGTTATCTGAGAAAGATTTATGGTACAAAGACGTTGCCAAGCTTCTCAGAACAAATGGATATAAGAAGGCTCCTAAAATAAATATTCCTGCATGGATAACACCAGTTTTAGCAAAATTTAATGAAGAGCTAAAATTTTCTTTACCATTTATTGGAAGAGTCAGAAGTGTTAAATATGCTACCAATGCAAAAGATATCCTTGGTTGGAGTCCACGACCAGCCGAAGATTCCATATTAGAAGTAGCTAAACAAATACTAGACTTAGATGGTGCTAAATAATTCCTGGAATAATAGCCTTTCTATTTTTAGGATAGTCTGAAAATTTATTTTGATACCATTTGTGGTGTGCAAACGCTCTTGGAACTAGATTAGCAATTGTCCATAAAGCAAAAACAACCCCCGAGATACTCCAAGTAAGAATAGCCCAACCTATCCATTCAATAATTTCACCAAAATAATTAGGCGATGATATATATTTATGAAGAAATTTATTGGGCATATGATATCCAGGTCCATTTTCTTTTCGCATAGAAATAATCAAATAGTCAGATTTAATATTGATGAACATACCAATGAAAAATATTATTACTCCTAATAAAAATGCTTCACTAACAATCCAGTTTGCGGGGTACTGAGTAAAATAATAGATACCAATAGCTTGAACGTTTACATTAATTATATTAAAGAAAAATGCAGATGCAGCAATACTTATTGGCATTTTTGGATTAGTTAAATCTATTAAGAATGGATAAATAAAAGACCTGTGTACATAATGTAAAAGCCAAAGCAATAGAAAAATTTCATGTACTAGCAATAATTTATCTTTCATCAAAAACCCATAGATAATAATTAAAATCACACAAGGCGATTCCATAATTACCCATCCAGCCCTCGCTGAAATGCTTTTACCCCAACCTTGCTGCATATGACGACCATATGGGGCATTTACAAAGAATAAATAGATAAAAGTTACAGAAGCAACTAAAACCCAAAATAGAATGAATATATAAAAATAATTCATAACATTTATTTGAACATGGTATGTAAATTTTTCAACACATTTAAGTTTACAGCTTAACGATGAAATCATAAACTTTATAGAGGAGTTGTTAAATCATGGAAACTAAAAGCTACGATTTTATTATTTTAGGAGCAGGCTCAGCTGGGTGTGTTTTAGCAAATAGGTTAAGTTCTAATTCAAATTTTAGAGTTTGTTTGATTGAAGCAGGCTCAAAAGATAGTGACGTGAGATTAAAAGTTCCTCTTGGTTTTGCTTTCTTAGGTGGTAATAGTAGCTACAGCTGGAATTACAATACAGTGCCTCAAAAAGAATTTGAACAAGTTTCAATAACTGAGCCAGCATCTTCTATAGTTGATTCAGCTGGTGGTGTACACGAAGTCGAATCAGAGATTATGGAGCATAGGCGAGGCTTTCAACCAAGAGGTAAGACATTAGGAGGCTCAAGTTCTATCAATGCTATGTTATATGTGAGAGGTCATAAGTGGGATTATGATCATTGGGCAGAGTTAGGAAATGAGGGTTGGTCTTTTGAGAGAGTTCTACCTTATTTTAAAAAATGTGAAAACAATGAAATTTTTGATAACGATTTTCACGGTCAAGGCGGTCCATTAAACGTTGATAAAATCAGGCACAAAAATAAAATTGTAGATGACTTTGTTAAAACTGGATCAAGTATTTTTGGACATAACGAAGACTTTAATGGCGAAAGTCAGGAAGGAATTGGTTATTATCAAACCACTCAAAAAAACGGTAAAAGATGTAGCACTGCTAAAGCATATTTGGTGCCAGCATTAGAAAGAGACAACCTAACAGTCTTAACTGATACAAATGTTAACAAAATAAATATTGTTGATGGCAAAGCAACTGGTGTTCTTTGCATTAATGCTGAAGGGAATGAGTTTATTATTGAAGCTTCTAAAGAAGTTTTACTATCATCCGGAGCTTTTGGCTCTCCTCAAATTTTGCTTAGATCAGGCATTGGCCCAGCAGACGAAATATTAAAACATGGCATTGAGCATAAATTAGAATTACCGGGCGTAGGAAAAAATCTTCAAGATCATATCGATTATGTAACTGTACATAAATATAAATCAATTAAACTTTTTGGCTTCTCAATTGGAACCTTGTTTTTTAAATACCCATATGAGTTATTTAAATATATCCTTACAAAAACAGGAATGTTTACATCAACAGTAGCTGAGGCAGGAGGATTTATAAGATCAAGAAATGATATTGAGATACCAGATACACAGTTGCATTTTTCACCAGGAATGATCGTTGATCATGGCAGGGAACATATTTGGGGAACAGGCATTAGTTGCCACACCTGTTTACTTCGTCCAAAATCAAGAGGTGAAGTAACTTTAAATTCAGCTGACCCACTAGATAATCCAAAGATAGATCCAAAATTTTTATCTCATCCAGATGATGTAAAAGACATGATTGCTGGATATAAAAAAATGATGAAAATTATGAATAAAGAGCCTGTTTCTAAATATACAAGCAAGCATGTTTTAAGACCAATTGATTTAGACGATGATGAAGATATAGAAAAGGCAATTAGAGAAACAGCAGATACAGTCTATCATCCTGTCGGAACATGTAAGATGGGCAATGATGAGATGGCGGTAGTTGATAGTAGATTAAAAGTTCATAATCTTAAAGGGTTAAGAGTTGTAGATGCATCTATTATGCCAACTTTAATTGGTGGAAATACTAATGCTCCAACAATTATGATTGGAGAAAAAGCATCAGATATGATTATTCAGGATTGGCTATAGTTGATAAAAAATTTTCTTTTCTCCGTTTTAATATCTTCAAGTCTTTTAATTGCAGAGGTAATCATTGATGTTAGAACTCCAGAAGAGTTTCAATCTGCTCGTTTAAATAAAGCTATTAATATTGAATGGCAAAACATTTTAAGTATTCAAAACAATATTAATAAAACTGAAAAAATATATCTTTATTGTCGTAGTGGGAATAGATCTCAAAGAGCAACTGAAATACTGGTTAATGCGGGATTTGTTAACGTAGAAAATTTGGGAAGTCTTCAGCAGGCAAGTGAGACACTTAACTTGAAAATTATTAAATAAATATAAGCTAAAAGTTATCTATGAAAATAAGCAGTATTTTTAGCACACTTAAGCATAAAAAAGTCACACAACCTCAAAAAAAAATTATTTCATTTGATGGCGGAGGCGTAAGAGCAATTGCTGGAATTGTTTTTTTAAAAAAATTTGAAGAAGAGACAGGAAAAAAAGTTTTTGACACATTTGATATGTTTATTGGGACTAGTGCTGGCGCTCTAAATGCAGCATGTTTTGCTTGTGATGGTTTAAGTGCCAAAGAGGTAAAAAAATATTGGTCGCAAGAATACTTAGATAAAATCATGGAAACTTCTTTTTTTTGGGATCAAGCATCATTGATACAAGCAAGACCTAGATATGAAACTAAGGGTAGAGTTGAGATATTAAAAGAACTATTTAAAAATAAAAATTTAAGTGATTCTCACAAACCTATATTAACTCTTTGCTATGACATAGAAAGGCGAGAACATGTTATTCACTCCTCCTTTGAAACCCCTGATATTACTTTTGTAGATGCTGTTTGTGCATCAAGTGCAGCACCTATGTATTTTCCAACATATCAAATCAGCTCAGGCTCGTGGATGATTGATGGAGGGGTTGTCACAAACAACCCTTCAATAATAGGATTTATTAAGGCAAAAAAATATTTTAATGCTGAAACTATAAAAGTTCTTAGTATTGGTGCCGGCAAAAACAAAAATAAAATTAAAGGTGAGAATTCATCAAAGTGGGGTGGTGTTGGTTGGTTAAGAAATGACATTATTGGCATGGTTCTTGATTCTGAAATTCACAACGACATAGCAACAGATATTATTGACAAAAATTATCTTCGTATTAATTCTCCATTAGGCAACATTAATAAAATGTTGGATGACGCTTCTGATGAAAATTTAGAAAAAATTCATAAATTAGGCCTTAATTGGTGGGAAGAATTTGGCGAAGAGACAATTAATTTTATTAATGATTAATTTTTTTACTTTTATCATTACTTTTCATGTAAGATAGCTTTTTTTATTAATCATTAGAATATGAACATATATGTTGGAAACTTATCTTGGGGTATGAATGACCAAGATTTAGAAAATCTTTTTGCCGAACACGGTACAGTAACATCTGCAAAAATCATCACTGATAGAATGACAAACCGCTCAAGAGGCTTTGGTTTTGTTGAAATGAGTGATGGAGCAGAAGATGCAATAGCTGCATTGAATGATGCTGAGGTTGAAGGTAGAAAGCTTGTTGTAAACGAATCAAAACCTCGCGAATCGCGATAAGAAATTTTTTTTAATAAATAAGTCTTTTTTTAAGATTGAATTTTATATATTTTTTTATGAATTAATTTTATGTATTCTGTAAATTATTTACAAAATATATATTTTTAATTAATTCTTGACGTTTTTCTTACGATGATGTCTAATTGATTTGTTTTTTATAAAAGGGGGAAAATTCCGTGAATAAATATTTATTATCATTATTATTAATGATTCCTTTTTCATTTGTTATCGCACAAGATGAAACAGAAGAAGAAGTTGAAGATGTGGTGGTTCTTGGTGTTAAACAAAGTTTGATTGACGCTATTGAACTTAAGAGAAGTAAAGTTGGTGTTACCGAAGCTATTACAGCTGAAGACATTGGTAAATTTCCAGATCAAAACCTTGCTGAATCATTAGCTAGAGTTTCTGGTATTACTATCGATAGAAGTAACGTTGAAGGTTCAAGAGTTAATGTTAGGGGTCTAGGTTACCAGTTCAACCTTGTTACTCTAAATGGAAGATCTATGCCTACAGTTGCTGGACAATACGAGCATGGTAGAGGATTTGACTTTGGTGATATATCTTCACATGGTGTTTCTGCTGTTGAAGTATACAAATCATCAAATGCTATTTTACCTTCTGGTGGTATTGGAGCAACAATCAACATGATTACTACAAAACCTTTAGTAACTGGTGATGCTACATCTTTTTCTGTAAGAACAGTTAATGATACTAAAGTTGAAATAGGTGATGATTACACACCTGAATTTGATTTCTTATTTAGTAGAGACAGTGAACTACAATTTGGTGATTATTCTTTACCTGTTGGTTTTGCAGTTTCAGGATCACATCAGGAGAGACATAATAGAGAAGTTGGAACAAATGAAATTACATGGGTTCCTGGTGGTTATGGATTAACAGCTACAAATGTAACTGGAACAGGAAGACCTGATGGGGTTGTATTCACTCCTGAGATTGTTGGTTTCAAAGCTAAAGATAATGAAAGATTAAGACAGAACTTTCAAGCAACATTCCAGATTCAGTTAACTGATAAGGCAGTATTAACATTAGATAATACGTTTTCATCATTGGAATTTGAAACAACTGGTAGAGAAAAATCATCATACTGGGCAGGTTGGGATATTGACTCATATGTTGTAAACAATAATGGAGCATTGATATCAGCAACTGTTCCACAAGGTGTTGGTAATGGTGATGGAAATGCTATGGATAATAAATTTTTATATGGTGATTCTGTTAAAAGAAATAAATCTCAAGGTGCAAATCTTGATATCCAATTCACTGAAAACTTTAACGTAACTATTGATCATCATGAATCAACATCTGCATCTGAAAATAATGGCGATAATGTATTAATTTATTCAAACGGTGGCTGGGACGGATGTCTTGGTGCTGGTGGTCAATGGGGTGCAAACCCATGGGAGACATACAACGGTAATTGGACATCATGTCATGCAAAACTTGGAGCTAGAACGCTTGATATGACAGGAAATGTTCCTGTATTTACTGAGGAGTACTTAAGAGGTGGTGTAGCTGTTGATACTCTTGTTGGTGGTGATATGGGTCCTAGAGAAGCATATATGTCAGAAGCTACTGCTGATGGAGCAGTTAATCAAACTCAAATAATAGCAACTTGGGAAGATCTTTCTGACAACATTAATCATCTTTCAAGTATTGAATTTGGTTTGTCAACTTCTAAAATGGAATATGACAACTACAATGCAAGATCAAAAATAGTAGCTGGTAATACAGAAGGAAGTCCTGTAATGCCATCGGTTGTTGCAACACCGGATGATGCATTTACTATGACAACTACTGATGATTGGATGGCTGGTTTAAGTGTAGGTACTTTCCAATGGGCTGATATGTCAATTGAAGATGCAATTTACTGGATGGAAAGAGGTAATATCAATCCAACTGGTAACGGTGCACTTTGGTGGACTAATCTTAATAACTGGAGTGAAGCTTGTACAGCTGATGATGCTGTAGAAAATGGCGAAAACACTGGCTGGCTTGCAGTTGGTTACGACGGTAATAACCTGTATAACGGTTCTGTGAGAACATCAAATAGAGGTGTTTTATGTGCTGGTACACCAGATTCATTAAACAATATTCTTGAAGAAACAGAGTCAGTATTCGTAAACTTTAACTTTGATACTGAATATAATGGTTTACCTGTTAAAGCTCAGTTAGGTCTTAGATATGAAGAGATTACAAGAACCTCCTCAAGTATGGCTACAGTACCCGTTAATACAGTTTGGGGTTTTGGTACTTGGAGTACACCAGAATATGGACAAAACCAAGGTCTGATAATGTATACAGAAGAAGGTACATATGAAGCAACTTCAACGAGCGATTATTTACTACCATCTCTTAATATTAGTATCGGTCTGAATGATAATGAAGTAATCAGATTTGGTATTAGTGATACTATTGCGCAACCATCATTATGGCAAACAAGAGCTGGCTTTGATCTAGGAGACTATTCATACGGATCTCCAACTTCATTAACAAGTGGTAACCCTGCAATGGATCCGTACACTTCTATGAATATAGACTTTGCTTATGAAAACTACTATGCAGAAGGTAGTTATTTTGCT
>CENP01117003.1_pt1 | contig 10725 bp, 6 predicted proteins | sample 361281 | NCBI WGS metagenome assembly CENP01 (sample SAMEA2591122, study PRJEB7988) | marine metagenome | biome: marine biome (ENVO:00000447); feature: deep chlorophyll maximum layer (ENVO:xxxxxxxx); material: saline water (ENVO:00002010), including plankton (ENVO:xxxxxxxx) | depth 70 m
TTCTTTGGAAATACCAAATAAAAAGTTTGTAAAATTATTTGAAATTACAGCAGCAAGATGTAGAGTTTTTCTTTCTTCAAAGTTTATCTCATAATATTTACAGTTAAGATCCAGAGATAATTTTTTGAGGGTTTCTAAATCTATATCATTTTCAGCTTCGATGCAAATTGGAATTTCAGAGTAATTTAATTTTTGTGATTTAGAAAACGTTTGTAGTGGGTAAAATACACCTCTTCTATTTTTATTATTAAGCGAGTTATATGGTGTACTACCAGATGTGTGAACTACAAGCTTATTTTTAAACTGAATTTTGTTACTTGCCTCGCTAATTGATTTATCGCTTACACAGATAACATAAATGTCGGATTCACTTAGATTTTCAATTTCATTAATCACTTGAACCCTTTCATCAAAATCTATAGATCTTGAGTACCATTCATTTAACTTTATTTTAGTTGAATTGTAGAATAAATTTACTAGATGAAACCCAACATTCCCTGACCCAATAATTGTAACTTTTATCATATAAAAAATGAATGTGTAAAATTTACAAAATAAATAGTATAATTAGGTATAAAAAAAGCTAAAATGGTATTAAATTTGTAAGCCATAAAAACCTAATGGATACACTTAAAAAAATTCTTTTTTCTAACAGGCTAACAGGTGTCTTGTTTATCGCATTTGCAGTAGCAATGGCCATTGGAACTTTTATGGACGCCGGTCAGGAAACTTCACCAACTCCGCTAACAAGAAATTTAATTTATAACGCTTGGTGGTTTGAAGCGATTATGCTTCTATTTGTAATCAATTTTATTGGAAATATTTTCAAGTATAATTTACTCAACAAAAGAAAATGGCCAGTACTTGTTCTTCATTTATCATGGGTGTTTATTTTACTCGGTGCATTTGTTACTAGATACATAAGTTATGAAGGGGTCATGAGTATCCGTGAAGGTGCAACTGAAAGCTCTTTTCTTTCAGAAAAAACCTACTTGACAGTTTACATTGATGGTGATTATGAATTAGACGGTCAGTTAATGAGAAAAGTTGAGGAAAAAAAAGTTGATTTTTCACCAAGAATGGAAAACAATTTTTCACTCAATACTGAGTATGGAGGTATTCCTATTTCTATAAAATTAAATGAGTTTATTAACGGAGCTGAAGAAGATGTTGTATTTGACGAAAATGGAGATTACTATTTAAAAATTGTTGAGTCAGCAGGAGGAATGCCTCACAACCATTTCCTAAAAGATGGATCAACGGAAAATATTCATGGAACCTTATACACTTTAAATAACTTTATTGAAGGTGCTGTAAATATATCATTTGATGAAAATTATGACCTGTTTATAAATTCTCCCTATGACGGAGAATATATCGTTATGGCGTCTATGACCCAAGGTCTTTTAGAAAAAAATATAACAGAGCCATTAAATTTGAGGGCTAGATACATAATTAATAATCAACAACTTGTTTTTCCTAAGCCAGTAATCAAAGGTGTTTTTGATATTGTTAAAAAATCTGAGCTTCTTAAATCAGATCAAGATGGCCTTGAACTTTTGGTGTCAACGCCTGAGGAATCCAAACTAGTTAGAGTAATAGGAGGTAAGGGTACAAATAATGCTTTCAAAACCTTTACTGTTGGAAATCAAGATTTTACAATCAGATATGGTTCTAAAGTATATGATTTACCCTTTAGCATAAAGCTTAATGATTTTATCGCAGAAAAATATCCAGGAACTGATAAGAGTTATTCGTCATTTGCAAGTGAAGTTACTGTTTTGGATGGAGAAACTTTTGATTATAGAATATACATGAATAATATTTTAAATCATCAAGGTTACAGATTTTTTCAAGCCTCATTCGATCCAGATGAACAAGGCACTATACTATCGGTCAATCATGATTTTTGGGGTACATTGTTAACTTACATTGGATATATTCTGCTGTATATAGGCCTTATTGTTATTCTCTTTGCAAGATTCACGAGATTTGATTCCTTAAAAAAACAGCTTGAGGTTGCTAGAAATAAAAAGACTAAACTTTTAACATCATTATTAATCCTATTTACTATTTCTGTTAGCAGTCAAGGATTTGGAGTGCATAGCTCATCTTCTTCTGATATTGAGAAAATTGACTCCATATTATCAAAAAATATTGCGTCTAAAGAACAAGCTGATAAATTTGGTAGACTGGTAATACAGGATTTGGGTGGTAGAATGATGCCTATTAATACTTATTCCTCAGAGCTTTTGCGAAAGCTAAGCAAGAAGGATTATTACAATGATTTTGATTCGAATCAGGTTTATTTGTCAATGCAGGAAAGCCCATTGCTTTGGTACAGTGTTCCTCTAATATTTTTGAAAAGTAAAAAAGCAGATTCTATAAGAAGTATAATTGGAGTTCCAAAAGATTTAAAACATGCATCATTAGTTAATTTTTTTACCGAAAGTGGAGAATACAAATTAGGACCCTATCTAGAAGAAGCTTATAGAGCAGCAGTCCCTAATGCTTTTCAAAAAGAATTTAGAGAAACTGATCAGCGTGTAAACCTGCTTTATAATGCAATTCAGGGGACTACACTTAAAATTTTCCCTATTCCTAATGATGAAAATAACGAATGGATTTCCCCAAGTGAAAACAGGTTTGATGTTGTTCTTACCGACTCATTATATTCAAACTTCATAAATACTGGATTCAAAACATATTTATATTTTTTAAACGAGGGTAAAAAATCGGGTGAATACAGTGGAGCTGATGATATCTTACTAGCTATAACAAATACTCAGAATAGATATGGTTCTGAAGTAATGTTGACAAAAAATAAAGTAGATGCAGAAATTCTATACAATGAGTATGATATTTTTAAAGCTTTATTTAGTTGGTATCTATACGCCAGCACTATTTTATTTATCGCATTAATCATACAGATTTTCAACAGAAATAAATTAATTAATGGGCTTATTTCGATTTCAAAATTTTCTATCTACATACTTTTCTTTATTCATGCAATAGGATTGATTGCAAGATGGTATATTTCAGGTCATGCGCCTTGGAGTGACGGATATGAATCTATGATTTATGTAGCTTGGGCTACAATGTTGTTTGGAATCTATTTTGGCAAAAAGAGCGAGTTAACCCTTGCATCTACAACTTTTGTAACCTCAATGATACTGATGATTGCCCATTGGAGTTGGATGGATCCAGCAATTGCAAACCTAGTACCAGTTTTAGATAGCTATTGGTTGATGATTCATGTTGCGGTTATTGTCGGAAGCTATGGTCCATTTACAATTAGTATGATTTTGGGTATTGTTTGTCTTCTACTGATGATTCTTGCAAATAAAAAAAATAAGGAATTATTAAATATAAATGTCAATGAGCTTGTTTTAATAAATGAAATGTCAATGACAATAGGTCTTGTTATGCTTACGATCGGGAATTTTCTTGGGGGTATGTGGGCAAATGAGAGTTGGGGAAGATATTGGGGATGGGACCCAAAAGAAACTTGGGCCCTGATAAGTATTATGGTTTATGCTTTTGTTATTCACATGAGATTAATTCCAGGGTTAAAAAGCAATTTTGCTTTTACTGTAGCTTCAATTTTATCATTTGGTTCGATTATAATGACCTATTTTGGAGTTAATTTCTATCTAGCTGGTCTTCACTCATATGCAAAAGATGATCAAGAGATAAGTGTAGTATTTATTTCAATTACATTATCAATTATTTTTATTCTTTCATTTTTAGCTTATCCTAAGTACAAAAAATATCTAAAAAATAATCGTTAAATTACGCCTCTAATGTCTGATAAAAACATATACAAGGGTGTAAATACTATATGTACGCATGTGGGTCAAGTTAAGGATGAACAATTTGGCGGTTCAGTTTCTCCAATTTATCCTGGCACATCATATGAGTATATTGACAAAGAAATAGACAGATATCCTAGATATAGCTCAACACCAAATCAGGAATTCCTTGCAAAAAAAATATCTGCTCTTGAGGAAACTGAAGATGCAATAATATTGGGTTCTGGAATGGCTGCAATAAGTACTTCATTATTGGCTTTTTTAAATTCTGGAGATCACATAGTTCTTCAAAATGATATTTACGGGGGTTCAAGAAATCTTGTTGAAGCACAGTTTAAGAGATATGGTATACAGTATTCATTTACCGATGGATTAGATGTGCAGTCATTTGAAAAAGAAATAAGGCCAAACACCAAAGCAATATACATTGAAACTCCCTCAAATCCTCTTTTAAAGCTGGTTGATATTCAAAATATTGCTGATTTATCTAAAAGTAAAAATTTAATATCATTTATTGATAATACGTTTGCAACTCCTTTGATTCAAAAGCCATATAATTTAGGAATTGATATAATTTTACATAGTGCCACTAAATACTTTGGCGGTCATAGTGATATTTGTGCTGGTGCAGTTGCCGCTTCTACTGAACACAAGGAAATTATTTGGAACCTTTCAAAAAATATTGGAGGTAGTTTAAGTGATTATACAGCCTGGCTTTTAGAAAGAAGTATGAAAACTTTATCAGTCAGATTTTTTGCTCAGCAAAAAAATGCAGAGCAATTATCGAAATATTTAACCGAATGTAGATTTATTGACAAGGTTTATTATCCTGGTCTTGAAGAACATCCAAATCATGAAATTGCAAAAAAACAAATGACTGGATTTGGTGCAGTAATTTCATTTGAATTAAATAAAAAGATTGATCCAAAAACTTTCTTGAAATCTCTGAAAATGATTAACCCATCTATGAGTTTTGCTGGTGTAGAAAGCACAATGTTATCTCCAGCTGAAACATCTCACTATCTACTTACTGCTGAAGATAGATTAGCTCAGGGTATTACTGATAATCTTATTAGATTCTCTGTTGGAATAGAAGATGTTTCAGATATACAAAATGATATAGAGCAAGCCTTTAATAATTGTAATTAACGATAATTATGAAAATTGATATTTTAGCAATAGGTGCACATCCAGATGATGTTGAGTTAGGTTGTTCTGGGACAATTGCAAAGGAAATTGCAAACAACAAAAAAGTTGGAATATTAGATTTAACCAAGGGTGAGTTAGGTACTCGTGGAAGTGCTAAAATCAGAGAAAAAGAAGCAAACGATGCTGCCAAAATTTTGAATGTTGCTTTTCGTGAAAATTTAAATTTGAAAGACGGTTTTTTTAAAAATGATGAAGAACATCAATTGAAATTGATTCAAGTAATTAGAAAATATAAACCTGATATAATTTTATGCAATGCAATTGATGACAGACACATTGATCATCCAAGAGGTGCTAAATTGGTTATTGATTCATGTTTTTTAAGTGGACTAAAGAAAATAGTAACTGAATATAACAATAAAGAACAGGAACCGTGGAGACCGTTAAATATTTATCATTACATTCAATGGAAAAATTTAAAACCGGATTTTGTTGTTGATATAAGCAATTATTTTAATGTAAAAATTAAAGCTGTTAAGTCATTTAAGTCTCAGTTTTATAACGAGAAAGAACCAATTCATAATACGCCAATTTCAACAAAGAATTTTCTTGATAGTATTGAGTACAGGGCTAGGGATTTGGGTCGACTTACTAACGTCGATTATGCAGAGGGGTTTATTTCGGCTCGTCTTCCGTTAATTGATAGCATAAGCGTCTTAAAATAATCTTTGATATCTTTTTTGCAGAGAAATACAAAAAAATTACATTTGCAATCCTAATATGGTGGTTGTAGCTCAGTTGGTTAGAGCGTCTGATTGTGGTTCAGAAAGTCGCCGGTTCGAATCCGGTCTTCCACCCAAAATTTAAGCCCTCATTTATTGGGGGTTTTTTATATTACATAAGCCTATTTTGATTTATTGACAGACATTATAATATCTATAATTACATAATCTTTTTTCTGTTCATTTGATAATATTTCATTAAATTAACTAAATAATTAAATTATTATGAAACAATTCTACTTTTTAGTCATTATTTTATTATCCACAAATATTTACTCTCAATGTCCAAATCCTGATATTTTTTGGTTTGAGACTGGTGAAGATTATGTGTTTATTAATGGCAATAATAACAGTCAAATTGACTATTACGAAATCGAATATAAAGCTTACGAAACTTTTACACCCGGAGACGGGACAGCAGCAACCTACACATTTTCTGGTTTCCCGCACACAATTCCAGGACTAATGCCAGGAACACCCTATTATTTTACTAATCGAGGCGTTTGTAACGATGGATCGGTAAGTGACTGGAATGATAATGGTAATGATGGTCCAGACCTATGGTACACTAACATGGAGGCTGGAGAATTTTCAGCGGAAAATACTTTATCTCACAATTCTTCGCAGGAAATAACTCATGAGCCCTCACAAATATGTGAATCAACAGAAGGATTTTATGACTTTATATATGCTGGTTCTGCTAACGATACAAGTTTTTCATGTCCTGAAACCACATTTACTGCGACACTTGACGGTCCTTACATAATTACATTAACCGACGCATATGGAGATGGCTGGATAGGCAGCGGAGTTGGAAATGAAACTGTTTTAGATGTATTAGTGAATGGAACTGTAGTACTTGATGATATTACAATGGCTGATGGCTATTCGGAGCAGTTTAGTTTTGAGGCAATGTCTGGTGATGAAATTTCGACGCAATGGGTTAATCAGGGTACATGGTTCTGGGAAGTGGGTTATTCAATAATTTCTGAAATTGCTTCTGGTGATACTGTTACTAATGTCGATGCTCAACTGTATACAAGAAGTTATATACCTGCTGATTTTGGATATGAGGGAACCGTAACAATTGGTGCCGTTGAATTGGGTATATGGTACTCTGATGCTGAGGGTAATTACAATCCTGATTTACCGGTTACAGATTATGCAGGAACACCATATCAAAATATTTTCTTGTACAGACAAACCAATGGTGGAGTAGGCACAACTAATGTAGGACAAAATCAAGCCTACTGGGAGCTAATTGCATTTAAATTAAATTTTGAGATAACCCCTGAAGACCATCAAACTGTGATAACTGTTCCTTTAGAATTTTTGCCTGGCTATGGAAACTTAAACGGAAATGGTGTTGAAGTTTCCGCAAATGATGATATAATTGTTCAGGTTTGGATGGGCCCAGGTGATGAGGTATCAACTGGATTCGAAGGCGGTGTAAGAAAATTTATTGCTGGTAATTTATCTGATTTCACCGTTTTACCGGAGGATGCTACTAATTATCCTTATCCTGCTGTTCAAACAGGTACATTTGTTAATTCAACATGTGAATACTATAATTATGTTGATGATAATACCTCTCTAATGAATTTGGTTATTGGTTCAAATAATGAGTTATCAACAAATGAATTTAATATTAATGAGATTAGCTTATTTCCTAATCCTATAGACAGAACAGAACAGTTTTTGAATATTAAAATGGACTATAATTATTCAAAAGCCATTAAGATTTTTGATATTATGGGAAGAAAAGTATATGATTTAATAACTGATGAGAATAGAATCGATATTTCATCTTTAAATCAAGGTACTTACATTGTTGAAATTAATGTAAATGGTCAACTTCATAAATCCAAACTAATAGTTAAATAGTTTAAAATTATAAATTTTGATAGATAGATTAAAAAAACCCTCTTTAGTGAGGGTTTTTATCTTTATTTTTATAAAATGAAAGTTTTTCAAATTCTTATATTCGTTATTTCATCATTTATTTTTTCTCAAAACAGCCTATACCCATACCTTGATTCTGATCTTGATGTTGCAAAGAGAGTAGACGACCTAATGAATAGAATGACTCTGTATGAAAAAGCATGCCAAATGAACCAGTTCGTTGGGCTTGAGCACATGAAAAAAGCAGAAAAAGATTTATCACCTGAGGATATGAAAAAAAGTGATGCTCAAGGATTTTATAAAGGGGTGTTTTCTGAAGATGTTAAGAAAATGATTATTAATGGACAAATAGGTTCTTTTTTACATGTAATTACCGCTGAGGAGGCTAACTATTTACAGCAGTTGGCAAATAAATCTAAGTTGAAAATACCATTACTTATCGGAATTGATGCAATACATGGAAATGCTTTGTACAGAGGAGCTACAGTTTATCCATCCCCAATAACAATTGCTTCAACTTGGGATGAAAATAACTCATATGATGTTGGTGTCCAGACTGCTCATGAAATGAGGTCTACAGGTTCGCATTGGGCATTCACACCTAACATTGATGTTATGAGAGATGCTAGATGGGGTAGAGTTGGAGAAACCTTTGGAGAAGATCCATATTTAGTAACTCAAATGGGTACTGCCATGATAAATGGACTTCAACAGGGAGATTTTATAGGAACTAATAAAGTTATTGCTTGTGCAAAACATCTAATTGCTGGAAGCGAGCCTATTAATGGTCTAAATTTATCACCTATGGATATTTCTGAAAGAACTTTAAATGAGATATATCTACCACCCTATAAAAGTGCTATTGAGGCAGGAGTGTTTTCGATTATGGCCGCTCATAATGAGGTAAATGGTGTACCATCACATTCAAATAAAAAACTAATGACAAATATTATCAGAAATGAATGGGAGTTTGATGGTTTTTATGTTAGCGATTGGTTAGATATTGAAAGACTAGAAACTTTACATAAAGTTGCAAGAAATTTCAAAGAAGCTATATATCTTGCCGTTGATGCAGGAATTGATATGCATATGCATGGTCCAAACTTCCCAGAATTAGTGGTTGAACTAGTAAATGAAGGTTTATTGTCTGAGGAAAGAGTAAATTATGCATGTTCAAAAATATTAGAGGCAAAATTTAGGTTGGGTCTATTTGAAAATAGATTTGTAGATGAAGATGATATTCCAGAAAAAATATTCAGTCAGTATCACACAAAAACAGCTTTAAAACTAGCTAGACAAGGCATAGTTTTGTTAAAAAATAATGATGTATTACCATTAAAAACCCCAAAAAATTCAAAAAATAAAATATTAGTAACTGGACCGAATGCTAATAACCAATCAATATTAGGGGATTGGCACAGTGCTCAGCCTGATGAAAATGTATACACAGTATTTGAGGGAATTAAAAAAATTGGTAATGAAATGGGTTATTTAGTTGATTACCACGATTCAAATGAAAATATTAAAAAGATTTCAAAAAAAGATATTAGTAAAACAATTGAAGTTGCAAACGAATATGATTTAGTTGTGCTTGTTATTGGAGATAATTCAATGAGATATAAGTGGAATCAAAAAACAGCAGGAGAAAATACAGCTAGAGCTGAACTTAATTTGGCAGGAAATCAATTAGATTTGGCAATGAGATTAAAGGAGTCTGGAAAAAATATAATTGTAGTTTATGTCAATGGAAGACCAATATCAGAGCCATGGATCTCCGAAAATATAAATGCAATAATAGAAGCATGGGAGCCAGGAAGTTTTGGGGGTTTGGCAGTTGCTGAAATTATGTTTGGTAAAATAAATCCAAGTGGAAAGTTGCCCCTGACTGTAGCAAGAACAGTTGGTCAATTAAAAATGTTTTATAATCATAAGCATTCAATGTATTTTAGAGACTATGCCATGCAAACTAATAAACCACTCTATTCATTTGGATTTGGTCTCAGCTACACAAAATTTGATATTAGTTCACCAAAACTAAACAGTTCAAAATTTAAAAAAGGTGTCCTGAGTGTTTCAGTTAATGTAAAAAATATTGGTGAAATAACTGGTGATGAGATTGTTCAGCTTTATATTTCTGATAAATATAGTAGTATAACTAGACCAGTAAAAGAATTAAAAGCCTACCAGAGGGTTAGTTTGAAGCCAGGAGAATCAAAAGAAATTGTATTTGAATTGAATAAATCAGATTTTGCTTATTATGATTCAGATATGAATTATGTTGTTGAGGCGGGTGATTTTGATATCCTAGTGGGTAATTCTTCTAGGGACGAAGATTTAAAGAATACAAACTTTAATATTGAAAAAACATTTTATTTAGGAGATTAATACTAACTTTATCAAATTAACAAAACAAATATTAAATTTCATGAAAAAGATTTTCTTATCTATTTTAATGTTATCATTAATGTATAATTGTGATAATAATTCCGTTCCTTCTGCTGAAGACATTGCAACTTTTAATAAAAATGTTGAATCATGGAAAGATGTTGTAAGTGGTTTTGGTTCTGAGGATCCAGAAAAAGTTATGAGTATTTTTGCAGATTCGTTAAAATGGAATAATCCTGAGGCTGTAATGAATGTTAACAAATCTAAAGAAGATTTAACTGCAGCTGTTAATTTTTACATCAGTACATTTGATAACATCAAATTTACTGAAGATGTTTACTATGGAGGTAGCTTATATTCAACAGAGGAAACATCAGCGTCTCCTAATGGTTTAAGGATATACGGAAATTGGGTGTTTAACGATCCTGAGACTGGAGTAGAAGTTTCATATAAATGGATGGGTGTTGCTCAATTCAACGAGGATGGTAAAGTGCACAACTTTGCAGATTGGTTTGATGTAAGTAGTATACCAAGTCAAATTGCAGGAACCTACCAGAGATAATTATCAAAAATAATTACAAAAAAACCCTCAAGAAATTGAGGGTTTTTTATTTTGTTTAATTTAGTTTTATTCTTTCATCACTGTTCGCTAACTCCCACGTGGTGTGAAAAATTAACTTAACTCTTTTCTTATA
>CENP01235276.1_pt1 | contig 10716 bp, 11 predicted proteins | sample 361281 | NCBI WGS metagenome assembly CENP01 (sample SAMEA2591122, study PRJEB7988) | marine metagenome | biome: marine biome (ENVO:00000447); feature: deep chlorophyll maximum layer (ENVO:xxxxxxxx); material: saline water (ENVO:00002010), including plankton (ENVO:xxxxxxxx) | depth 70 m
GGTTCAAATGATAATATACCAAAGAGTATTAATGTATTAATTTATGAAAACAATGACAATTTTAATAGTATACAAATTAAGAATTCATGGATACCCGATTAAGGCAGATTATAATACCAATCCTAATTTTAAAATAATACAGGTATAGGTTGCAAATAGGTTTATTTAAATATCAAGGGTCTTATTCATACTATGCCTAGTTATGTAATTTACTAAATTAAGCGCAAAAATCATTTGTTAGGAATTACGAATTCCCATTTAGAACGTTTGAGGTCTGCTTGAGAACATTGTTCTACAAAAAGTGTGCGCCATCTATGATAAGGAGAATAAGTTTTTCCTGATATAGCGCCAACGGTTAAACATAGGTTCGAACCTATAATTGATACTCTACCGTCTTTACGGTGAATAAAACGTTGAAGAGCCGATGTTTCAAAAAATGGCAATATTCCATTGCATTTTCGTAACAAAATTGAAGAGCCAGGTAGTGCATCGGAATTAACGCCCGCTACGGTCATACATCGATTGACAGATGGAAATATAATTTGTCCATCTGAAGTAAAAATAACGGCACTATCGGGAGTTAGGCCAGATTTACAATTATGGGCAAATAAAGGCAGATTGATACGCATACTACTGGGCGTTCCTAATATATCAACACAATAACCGTCATTAGGACGATCCAAACGATTAACCAAACGCATATGAAACATTGGTTTTTCCGCACCAAAAACAGGCGGTACAATAGCAAAAAAACCAAAGAGCCTCTGTATATCCCTAAATTTAAGCGATAATCCGGAATCTGAAAAACTAAAAAAAGATAGTAATAAGACCACTATTAGACAATTGCGAGCCAATTCTTTCCACCTCTCCAATTTAAACAATCATTCATTAGCCATAATTTTATGCAACACAAATATAGATACAAACAAAATCATAAGGTATAAAAAAAGTTTTTGTATTTACTAAGTGGGGATCAGCATGAAAGTTGGTTTAGTGGGTTTAGGTCGAATGGGTGGAGCAATAGTGACCCGTCTCAGAGATTTGAACTGCGAGGTTTTTGGTTGGGACATCAAATATGATGCGATTGAGAAAGCTGCAGATAAAGGATTAATTTCAGTAAGCAGTCCCTCGGAAGTGGCAAATATGGCCGAATGTATAATCTCAATTGTTACCAATGATGATGACGTTCGCTCTATATTCCAAGAGGATAATGGATTTCTATCAACAAGTTTATCAGAAAAAATTTTTATTGAAATGAGTACTTGTCAACCTGCGACTTGCAGACAAATTGCCCCTTTAATTGAAGCAGCTGGCGCCAGTATAATCGATTGCCCCGTACTTGGATCAATTCCCCAAGTACTAAAGGGTGAACTTCATGGTTTGGTAGGGGGACATCCAACTGACATCCAAGAGGCGACACCAGTTCTGGAAAAGTTAACCACATCAATTAAGCATTGTGGAAAATTAGGAAACGGTTGTGCCATGAAGCTCTCAATAAACATGAGCATGCTAGGCTATATGCAAAACATTGCAGAGGCATTGGCACTAGGCCAAAAACAGGGATTAGACCAAGAACAAATACTTGAAGTAATGAACGTCTCTCCCATCGCCTCTCGATGGTTAGAGATAAAAACGCCGATATTAAAAGGCGAGGATGGACCAATCAGTTTAGACATCCAAACCATGAGGAAAGATTTGATGTCTGCTATCTCTATTGGTAAAGCAACCGGTATTCCATTACCTGCAGCCTCTGGTGCGCTTACTTCCATTTCATCTGCGATAGAAAAAGGATGGGGCAATCTAGACATTGCTGAGCTACCTCGTTTTTTTCGAGAAAACATAAAGTAGCAGCTAACAGTTAAAGGGGATCTGTAATCTTCTAAATAAAACTATTCCGAAATAATGAAGTCAGAATAATTTTGATAGGTATAGTACGTATATTTTTTTTAAATTAAAAAATACTAATTTGAAGATAAATTTGAGAGAATAAAAACTATTTTCTTTATTTTATAATTGGTAACTTTTTGTTCATGCGCCATATTTCCCCGGCATCCGATAAAAGGAATACCATACCTGTTACCTTATCAATTTCAATATCCCGGATACGACCTATATTACCTTTAAAAATAATTGTTTCCTTTAAAAATCTGTTTTTAGTAAATTTTAATCGGCGCAATGACTCATCCTTTAAAGACGTAATTAACGCTTCTCCTCGCCAATTTGGAAACTCTTTGCCATCATAAATTGCAATGGCACTCGCTGCTATTGAAGGCACCCAATAACGAATTGCTTTTGTGAAACCGGGCTTCCACTTTGGTCCAATTTTAGTACCCCAGTAATTCTTTCCACCCCAACCTAATATTTTCCATCCATAATTCCCAGATTTAACAACCTTTCCAAACCAATCGCCTCCTTTTGCACCGTGGTTACTCATGTAAATCTCGCCATCAAAAGGAGATAGAGCCATGCCTTGTGGATTTCTTACACCAATTTGATAAATCTCAGGTCGCCAGTTATTTAAGCCTTGAAAACGCGGATTATCCGATGGAACTGTACCATCTAATTTGATTCGAATAATACTACCAGGGTGTTTTGTTGGGTCTTGCGCAATCATGCCACCTCCCCGCTCGCCTGCGCTAGCGTATAAATAGTCCCCTTTGATCACTAACCTTGACCCAAAATGGTAGCCCGAATTTATAGGAGGCTCAGCCCTAAAAATAGTTTTAAAGTTCAGGTTATTTTCGTCAAAATAACTTGAGGCTATTGAAGTACTTGATTTTCCCGAACCTCTATTCTCTGAATACGATACATATACTTTCCCATTTTTGTACAAGATATCTAAAAGTCCGCCCTGTCCATCTTCAAGAATTGATAAGTTGTGGGCAATATTTTTTTGAGAACCTTTATCTAGATTAAATAGGATTATATTACCAGCTTTCTCAGTAATCAAAACCTCGAATTTATTTATAAAAGTTATGGCCCAAGGTGAGTCCAATTCACCAACTACCTTTGATAATTTTACATTCTGAGATTGAACAGAAAATGGTAGAAGCGCGAATATGAAATAAATGAACAATAGCTTTATTAATCTAAAATTTTGCATTTTCATCCTAAACTAGATTCTTCGATAATATACTAATAAACCAATAAAAAAAATTCCTTATCTTAAGGATCGGAACATATATCATAATCAATTACTAATTTTTACTACGAATATTATTTATAAAATATAATACTAAAATTTCTCAGGTAAATTTATTTTCCGAGTCAATCAGATCTTTTTAGAACCATTAGATCTATCCTCAAAAAAATAGCTTAGTTTAATTTTTCTAAAACATTAACGTGAGATTCTAGCAAGCCAGGTACGCGTTGAGGGTCGGTTCTGCCCCAACCACATTCGGATCCAATACCACTAAATTTTATAAATTTTTTTGCTGTTTCTATTCTAAGCAAATTACCTTTCTCATCTTGATCATGTATAAGCCCTAAGTATAAGTCAGTATCTTTTGGTAAATTTAATATACTTAATGGTTTAAAATAATCATCATCAAATCTATCTTTAGGAACGGGTAAATGGAGAAATTCAATATTTCTTTTTATACGCTCTAAAAGTCCAGAAATTATTTCAACCATATTTTGGGTATCTTTTGGTTGGATAAGATGTTCATCCCTCGGACTCCCGTAGCAAAGATGATAACCAAGTTCAATAGGCTCTGGAACAGCATTGCCTATTTTAGAAAGTGTTGAGAGAATTTCTTCTTTACAGTTTAACCGATCATAATCATAATAATTCTCCCACATTAATACTTCCTGGCATACATCCCATTGAATGGAAATACGATTATTAGGTAATATCGCAGATATTTTTTCAATCTCACTGATTATATGTTTGGTATAAATTGGAATGAACTGATCTTGCGTTTTAGGGGCTATAAAGTTGTACGCAGGTGCCAATGGTGTGGGAATGCAGACTTGAAATTTAACATTAGATGGAATTACACCCTCAGATTGCAGTTGATCATACTTTGAAAATGAGGTTATTGCTTGTTCTGCATAACCGGTGTCAAAGGTCACAGAACCTTCATCAATTCCGTTTTTGAATTTAGCCATAGGCACCTCGCGAAGAAGTTCCCCATCCCATTGTCGCCACTTTAAGTAAGGAGTCTGTTCATCCGTCTCCATATCAGGATGAAGATTATTGAAATAATTTTCCATGAACTTTATCCATCCAAGCCTTTTCCCTGTTTCCCCATCAGGAATCCGGCGTAAGTTATTTCCTAATGATTTAGCGACCGTGCGTAACACACCTTCCGTATCCTCCAAGGGTATACTACCAACGAGATGAGCAACATAATTGTTTCTAACCATCAGAACCTCTATTAAAAAGATATAAAAAAATATACCGAATTGTATATAACCGATCTCAAAAAAGTAAACTATAATAAATCAGGGTTCCAGAGTTCTAAAATATATACGCAAAAGCAAAAATACAAAAACAAACCTTAATATTTCTGTCTGTTGACTTTATATAAGTAATTTTTCTGCGTTCCAAGAATATAAAGCGAGAAATTTGTTAGACTGAAAACTCATCTTAATAAAATCATTTACTTGCTTGCGATAAACATTTGATTCATTCATAAACTATCAAAATAAGAACAAAATTCCGTTATCTGAAGATTAGATTTTGTTTTCAAATCATAAACAAATTAAACGATAGACTGAACAAATTAGTATGACCAAAAATAGCAGCGCTATCTTACTGATGATAACTTCTGTCGGAATGTTAACCTGCCTGGATGGTATTGTTAAACATGTAAATGATCTTGGCATGCACCCCTTCCAAATTGCATTCCTGCGTAATTTCTTTGGTATTATTGCGCTACTTCCTTTTTTTATTAAAGTGGGGTTTCAGGAAATGCATACATCGCGTTTAAAAACTCATATAGGCCGGGGTATTGTTCATGCAATTTCAATGTTAGCTTGGTTTTGGGCTCTTAGCATGATCCCTCTAGCAGATGCGACGGCTCTAAGTTTTATGGTCCCAATCTTTGCCTCTATTGGCGCCATAACTTTCATGAATGAACCCTCAAAAATAATACGTTGGATATCAATTTTTATTGGTTTTTCAGGAATGTTAATCATCCTTAGACCCGGTTTCGCGGAAATTGGTATGGGAACGTGGTTGGTGCTTGGCGGAGCAATATTTGTAGCCATTTCCAAACTGCTCGCAAAAAATCTATCTCGAACTGAAAGTCCGACCACCATCGTCGCCTATATGAGCCTTACTGTAACAGTTGTATCATTGTTTCCAGCAATTTTTGTCTGGACTTGGCCAACAAGTAAAATGTTATTTTGGTTAATTGGAATGGGTATTCTTGGGAGCCTAGCTCATGTGATTCAAGCTCAATCATACAAAGAAGGTGATGTCACTTTAGTTGAACCTACTGGTTTTGTTCGCTTAATTTGGGCCGCTTTAATTGGTTTCGTTATCTTTAACGAACATCCTCTAATTTGGAGTTGGCTGGGTAGTGGAGTTATCATGCTTGGCGTAATTATACTGCTTAAGACGGATAAGAGCGTTAGAAATACTATTCCAGTTAAAGGTCACTCATTTTCACAAAAGAAATAAATTGGCCTCAGACCATGGTGAACTCTACTACATGAAAACGCCCTACTCTTCAAAAATTAGTTTCAAACAGTTTGCCAAGGCTATTGCTGGTTAAAAACTGTATCTGCTTATTAGCCATAAGTTATCATACGATTAGGAATCAATCATTGGTCGTATTTTATTAAGCTACTGTATAGTCAAAAACGTCACACAAATAGTGACGTTTTCCCAAGTCTGCGCCGGCCTTACGAACTAGGCCGTAGGCTGTGGTCACGTGAAAGCCCATTTGAGGAATCGCAAAGCGAAGGAGATAATCCTCCCCTCTGAATCGTGTCGGTTTACCTCGAGCGATTATTTCTACAGTCCTATCCTCAGCACCTTCTAACTCTTCTTCTGATACAGACTGCGCAAGTAATAAGGTATCATTTACGAGCTTCCTCCCGTCTTCTATGGACAATTCACCCATCTCTGTAAAAGGCACCACGTCTCGACCCGCAAGTCTTACGGCGGCTCTAGCATTATCTGAGCCTCTCCAAACCTGAAGGGAAAGTGAGAGCATGTCTGGTGCTAAACTACTTGCCATTAATTCGCTCTCTTGTATTTTATTAGCCTCCACTAATCCTGCAGCATGGTTGAGGACATTTAGCATTGCGGTCATCATTTGCTCGGTCTCAGTACGAACAAGATGGAATGTCGAAATTGACATCGTACTATTTCCTTCTGTTTGATTCCAAAAGACAAAAAATTGTGAGCACCTCTTTGATCGGTGCTTGCAAATAACATTAGTTCCAATTTTGCTCGTAAGCATCAGACACTAGCATTCGTTAATAAGAAGATAGGTTTTATAAGTCAAGAGTGCATACAAAGAGGTCTATTTCAATCTTGAACAAATGTTTTACTGCGTTGCCCAGCTTTTTCTAATATCACGCCATTCCATAAATTTACGTGACGTATGGCTAAAGCGGGATTAAAGGCTTGACCGTTTTGGATCAACTAATTTATTCGTGTTCTCCACCCGGATCACCTTTCGGTAGGTCAATTTTTTTACCATCCACCCAAATAGCATTACGGCTGCGTCCTAGGCTATGATAACTGCCCCAACCCTTCATAAAGTTAAAGGACTGTGGTGCAGCCCTCGCTGTTGCAAATGTACCTACTGTAATCACTATGGCCGATATAAACACTAGATGTGCAACAGCACTGATACCAAATACCGTCCAACTACCCACCAAAAACGCAAATACAATGCACCACATCCAAGCCAGGACCTGAAGTACCAAGTGTCTGACTTGAAGATCGTCAATATGACGCAATGGATTCACACTGGAATTCATAACGCCGTTCCAAGTATCGTAAATAAATTCTCTCATGATCTCCCCATATCTTGTTTACGTTATTTCTACGAGAATCTTTCTTCTTTAGACCATTTCTGAATCTTAAGAAAATATGTCCCAAAAAGATCAGTTAAAGCTACCGTTGGCGAATATATGCTACTGATGATCTTCACTAGTAAACTTAACAACAAGAACCTTAATTCAACTAAACGCACCTGTTGCCCTTACTCTCCATTAGAAAGACCTTAGAGATTATGCTCGTTAAAAATAGAGCGGGAACATACTTTAACCAAAAAGGGGAATCACATGGGTTAATGAATGCTTCCGCTACTATAAATTTTTCAAGTAAGTTGCCACGCTTAAATCTTTAAACGTCCGCTTTATTACTACGGCTTCTTAAGATACTTAGAACTCTAACCTGACATAATAAATAAGGTCAATAGAAATATAAATTTTTTCTAAATTTTTTCTAAATTTTTTATAATCCAAAAAATAAACAATAACCATCGAATGCTATAAAATGTACACGTGTACTCCTAGCCTTTATTGATTTTATTTTTCATAATTATTGGTTAAACTATTAGGTATGAAATATTTAACTATAAATTCTAGCCCTGATAATTGCAGCATCACCTATTACATGAATTAATGGGTGTTAGGTTATGAAATCATATAACATGGAGAATAAAAAGTGATACTTTATGATGTAAAAACTGCCCCCAGCCCCAGACGAGTACGGATTTTCCTAGCAGAAAAGAATATAAATGTAGAAGTAATACAAGTAAATACGGCGGACGGGGAACATCTAAAAGAGGAGTTCTTAAAACTAAATCCTTGGGCCACGGTACCCGTAATAAAACTAGATGATGGGACATGTATTAGTGAAGCCATCGCTTGTTGTAGATACCTAGAAGAAGCTTATCCCAACCCACCTCTAATGGGAGTTGATCCAAGTGAAAAAGCTATCATATCAATGTGGGAGCATAGGATGGAGTGGGATGGTTTTTTGCCTGTTGCTGAATTACTTCGCAATACTGCAGAAAGACTAAAAAATAGAGGACTAACGGGGACTTTAAACTTTAACCAAATACCAGAATTAGCCGAAAGAGGCAGAAAGAGAATAGCGCACTTTCACGATTTTCTCGATAAACGTCTTTCGGAAAGTAAATTTGTAGCCACTGATAAATATTCAATTGCTGATATAACTGCCCAAGTTAGTATCGATTTTGCCCAAAGGGCTGGAGTATCTATTCCGGAAGGTAAAAAAAATATTCTAAGATGGCACTCAAATGTTAATTCGAGAGAAAGTGCGAAATCTTAATAATAAAAAATTAGATACATTAATTACTTTAGTTCCAGCGAGAGGATTTACCTAGAATTTGACCAAGGATCTCGTTAGGGGTTAGGTTCGGAGCTGCGCTAGTATTATTTACTAGCATCTTCTCTCAATGATCCAAAACACATGACGCTTAATCATTTCCATCACTAACAGTTAGAGTACTAACTTCACCATCATAGACTTCGTAATCTATTTTGTTAGGATTGCAGCATACAATACAGTCATAGATCTCAGAATTTTGGCCACTAAATGTTTCGGCAATTCCTAGATCAACTTCAAACATTTCAAAACAGAAATAGCAGATAATTATTTGTTCGTTACTGTCTATGACCTTACACTCTGTGTATTTCTTAACGGCACATTGAGGGGCAAGTTTCTGTCTAGTTTCTATTAAGGAAGAGGTCTTTGTTGATGAGTTAACGAAGATTACTCTTGATAAAATCCAAAGCAGATTTAATGGCCCTATCCAAGTCTTCTCGAGATTTTCCACTACCAGAAGTTCTTGTAAAACACTTCTTGTTAATTATCGCCCTAGTGGCTTTTGTGCCATCTAAAAATACCGCACCTCTTCTCGACTTATTTATTATGACAGGGTTTTCATCACAACCATTAAACGCAATCCCTTTTCCAATAGTACCATTGTGGCTAAAAAAATGATTGGACTTCTCAAAAATTATTAGCTCAACATTTGCACCTGCTTTCTTGTAAAGTTTTTTTAACGTAAGGCAAGGTATTGGTGTGTAATGACTTTCCCCGCCTTTAAGTATTAACAGTGGTACCGGGAAATTTTGGGGCTCTATAAATGTTGTACACGGCGGCTCAGCTGCCACAACGCCAGCCCATTTCAAATTATCTAAAAATTCAAGTTTTTTAAACATCATAAGAGCTTGGTGAGCCCCATAACTGAAACCGGTATAAAAGAAATTATTTGGGTCGAGTTTTTTATTTTCAGATAATTTTGCTGCTACTTGGCGACCGTACACTGCAGCTTGTGGAAATTTTTGTTTTTGACTGGGTTTAAGTCCTTTATTGTAAAATGCGTCTATGACCGCTATTGCGAAACCCCGCTTATTTGATGCCTTAACCAACCGCTTTGAGTACTCATCGGTTTGAACAATACTTTTACGCAAAAACCCACCATCTCTCGAACTTCCATGTTGGGTTATTATAAGTGGGACTGGGGTTCTTTTGGGTTTGGCTGGCATGAATAGTTCAAGTGGTACCTTACTGGATCCATATTTACGTTCTAGAAGCTCGTAAATAATTGTTTGCGAATGAGGTTCTTCAGAACTCCAAACCACATTAGGGGTAAAACAAAATTGGATTATAATTACTAAAAATAGGATCTTCATAACAATATCTTGTCATAAAGATATCTGGATGGAAACCATCCAGTATTGGTGGCTGGCTATTATTTGTCTGATTTATGTTACTATTAAGAGTTTGGTGACCCCTATAAAATTTAAACCTATAAAACTTTTAATAGAATTTTAAACAGCGAAGATACTATAGTTTATTCACCATCAAGCTCCCTTGGGATAACATTATATCCCCCGTGGTCTTTTATATCTAGATCCTCCCAAAACTTTTGTACATTTTCTGGATAACCATTCTTCAGCCAATTATAAGCTGCGGCCATTTGTGGACGGCTCTTAGTTACTTTCAAATTCCAATTTAGGTTTTTAAATTCAGCATTTGAAATTTGGCCATCAAAATAGGCGACCAATTCATTTAATGCTGGGCGTAAAGTTCTGACTCCCAAGAAAAAAGCTCGTTGTCTATCATCTTCATTCAATTGATCGAAGTTTTTAGACATTCGCTGCTGAAAATGTCTAAACTCATTATTTATAATCATTTCTTCATGGAACCAATTAAGACGCGTTTCGCGCTGATCTGCCATGGTTTTACGCATCATATAAGTGTTCTGTCGTAACTCAATGGCGATGAAAACAATTGAGATAATTACAGCAATGCCAACAACCAACTCTCCAATAAAATAAAAATCTTGCAAACTCATCACTTACTCCAATTTCGTTTTTACCCAAATATTAAAATTTTACTCGTTTTTTTAATATCAGTAAATTTATTCAGCTTTTTGAGTCTACAAAATTGTGAGTTAATTCAATTGGCGGTGGATCCTGGACCGGACTTTTTGCGCCAAAAGGTGTCACTACTAATATATTGGAAGAAATTTTCGAAGCGATAATAAATGCTAGCCAGAAACGTTCTGTCACTCTTGAACTAAACGCACAGGCTTCAACGATTGATCTAAATAATTCACCCGAGGATGCTTTAACTTTCGTAAAGAATGAAACAAAAAGACTCCGAAAGGATTGTATTGTCTCAAATTTCTCTTAAGAGAAAATAAAAAAAAGGGAGTGTAAAAGGTAGCTCTTGGGCTGGCAGGCCACCACCTTTTACACTCCTAAGTCACC
>CENP01011267.1_pt1 | contig 10711 bp, 11 predicted proteins | sample 361281 | NCBI WGS metagenome assembly CENP01 (sample SAMEA2591122, study PRJEB7988) | marine metagenome | biome: marine biome (ENVO:00000447); feature: deep chlorophyll maximum layer (ENVO:xxxxxxxx); material: saline water (ENVO:00002010), including plankton (ENVO:xxxxxxxx) | depth 70 m
AGCCATACCCATCACATAAATAGAGTAAAAACCCTATCAATAAAGTATAAAAAGGCTTCAAAGTTAGGCATGGAAATGAATTTATTAATGTTTAGGAATATAACAAAGAAAACACACCATATTTCCCATGATGTGAAATTGAGCATGATTTGGTTAATAAGATATCCCTATAATAATAGAGTGGAACCATGTTTTTAGTTTTTTTTTGTTTAATTTCTTCAGCGGAAAATGAAGTTAAATCTTGTAATTTAATTTTAATCATATTATCTATAAATTGTGGCATCACAATTTTAGAATAAGCCTTTATTTCCTTCTCTACACTTGCCAATGTAAAAATATAGCTCCGTGTAACAATTGTGGATGTATAGAAAATTTGATTTTTGAAATTTACTAAGCCCTTATTTTCTGATATTAATAAGCAATCAAATTTTTTTGGAGCAAAAAAACGTTGTTTATCTTGTTGTGTATAAACCTTATATGCAGCTTCTTTCATGCTCCAAAATTTCCAAACTATAACAAATGGATTTGGTGCTGCTGAAATGAGTTTTTGTTCATTTTCAGTAAATAGCTTTTCTAAAAAACCTCTTCGATGCCAATTACTTTCTATTTTAGCAAGAGATAAATCTATAATATCGTTACCAATCAAGATTTAGTTAATTTGGTTTCAATAATATCCAATGCGGCTTTGACTGAAAGCATTTTTTCCATGGATTCGTTATCAATCTCAATATCAAACTCATCCTCTACATCTAAAATAACATCAACTAAATTAGCTGAATTAATTTTCAAATCATTAATAAAATCTGATTCCTCCGAAAGATTCGTAAAAGCTTCTTGATCTTGAACATAAGGTTTTACTATTTTTTTCAGTGTAGTGATCAGTTCTTTTCTAGTCATTGATGAAGTTTTGTGACTTTAAATTTATTTTGTCTTTTTTAATTATATGCTGTTAAAGATAATTCATTAATATTTTTTAAAAATAACACATCCATTTACATCTCCAAAGCCAAAACTTGCTTTGGCAATGATGTTCAATTTTTTTTCTATCCTTTTAGTTGGGATTTTTTCTTTTGAGATTAACTTTAAAATTTCAGGATGTATCACCTCACAATTTAAGTTTGGAAAAACAAATTGGTGTTTTAATTGTAATACTGTTGCTACATTTTCTATTGATGCTGATGCTGCTAGACAATGCCCCACCATTGACTTTAATGAATTTATCACTGGGAAATCCTTTCCTTCTCTTCCAAGTGCCTTGGTCCAGCTTTCTATTTCTGTGGAATCTTTAACCGTTGCTGTTAAATGTCCGTTAATTGCATCAATTTCTGTACCTTTTATATTCGCATCTTTTAAAGCATCCATAATACATTTTTGAACAGCTTCTGAATTTGGGGCAGTCATTGTTCCTCCATTTCTTTGTCCACCTGAATTAATATTTCCTCCTAAAACTTCTGCATAAATAGTTGCTTTTCTATTTATCGCACTTTCTAAAGATTCTAAAACTAATGCTCCAGCTCCACTTCCTGGTACAAAACCTGATGCTTCTGCACTCATTGGCTTTGAACCTTTTTCAGGTGTGTCGTTATGCTTGTAAGTCATTACTCTCATTGCATCAAAACCTCCCCAAATATAGGCACCGTCGTCGCTACAACTCCCAACTAACATTCTTGAAGCTTTTCCAGATTGAACACGCTCATAGCCCATTAATAATGCTTCTGTCCCAGTTATACAAGCAGATGAATTTGTTGTAACTTGATTTCCAAGTCCTAGAATTCCGCCTAAATATGCGCTAATTCCACTTGTCATAGTTTGAACTACTACTGTGCTCCCAAGACGTTTTACTTTATTATTATCTAACTTATAAATTGCTTCTCTAAATTTTTCTATTCCTGATGTCCCAGTTCCAAACACTATTCCTGAATTATAATCTGTAGATGAATTTTTGTCAATTTTAAATCCTGCATCCTTCCAAGCATCCATTCCTGCAATACATCCATATAAGATTCCCGCACTATCAAATCCACGTAATTGTAATGAAGTTAAGTATTGACTTTTCAGTTCTTTAGAAACCGATGGAATCCCACCAATACAACAAGAAAATTTTAAGTCCTTTAGTTTTTGATGAAATGTGATTCCAGATCTACCTTGTTGTATGGCTTCTAAAAAATTGTCAAGTCCAATGGCATTTGGAGCTACAATCCCCATTCCAGTAATAACTACTCTAGGTTTCATTCTTCAATATTTTTAGCATTCCAGAAATCGTTCCTCTGCAAACCAATTTATTCTTTTCATTAAATAACAGAACTTTACATTTTAGTTTATTGAATCTAAAATATATTTTTTCTGAAACTACCTTAACACGTTCTTTGGGTTTAACAGGTAACAAAAAATCTATTTCACTATTTGAAATTGCTATTTGTGGCCTCTCCATTTTATAAAGATCCTTCTCTAGTAAAAAAATCCCTAGACAAACCAATCCAATTTGAGCCATAATTTCGGTTAAAATAACACCAGGCGTTATAGGATTATCTTTAAAATGACCTAAATAAAAATATTCATCTTTTTTAAGAGTATAGTATCCCTCGGATCGATTTTCCGATATGTAAGTTAGTTCCTCTACAAATAAAAAAGGAGCCTTGTAAGGTAAAAGCTGTATTATAGTTTCTTTTTTCAATTAATAAAAAATCTATGTTTATTTAATTTTTATTATCAACAGTTTAAAATTTAAAATTGAAATTACGTTGCTAACTAATGTGCTCTCCTCCATCCACTATAATTGTAGTTCCATTAATCCAAGCAGCCTCATCTTTTGATAATAAATATACAACATTAGCTATATCTTCTGGCAACGTTAATCTATTGTACGGATTGCGTTCTAAAGAGTGTTTTTTTAATTTATTACTATCTGGAATCATTCGAAAGGATGCAGTGTCTGTAACTCCTGCTTGAATACAATTAGCTCTAATCCCAAAACTAGCAAATTCCAATGCAATATTTCTTGTAATAGCTTCTAATGTTACTTTTGCAGCAGACACCGCTGCATAATTTCTCAACGCTTTACTGTTACCCTCACTTGTAAAGCTAACCACACGACCATCATTTGAAAATAGTTTTGCTTCAAAAACAGCTTTAACCCAATCATATAAACTAATTCCCATTGCTTGTATTGTTAATTGAAAATCATCTGTTTGCAATACTTGTACAGAATTTGAAACCATAGGTTTTAAATTTCCTTTAGCAACACTATGTACTAATACTTTAATTTTACCATCATCTAGCTCTTTTTTCAAACCTTCAATCAACTCTTTTCTCTTTTCTGGTTGAAAAGCATCCATGTTATAACTAACAAAACTTACAGACTCCTGAGTAATTTCTCTAAAATCTCTCTTCATTTGATCTAGTTGAGATCTAGAGTTTCTATAAACAATACAAATATTCATTCCGTGTTGTGCTAATTTTTTTGCAGTAGCTAAACCCAAGCCACTTGAGCCGCCTAAAATTAGTGCCCATTCTTTTTTGTTTTCAAATTCTTTTACCATTCTAATAATATTCTTTGTGCGGAAAATCCAGGACCAAAACTAAGCATTAGACCCTTCTCTCCTTCTTGTCTATCCCCATCCATGAACCGTTCTAAAACATATAAAACAGTAGCACTTGACATATTCCCATATAATCTTAAAACTTCTTTTGTATCATCTATATTTTTCCCATATGTTCTAAATATACCTTCAACAGTATGTACAATTTTTTTTCCACCAGGATGAAAAATTAAATGATTTATATCTTCAATTTTTAGGTTATTTCTTTCTAAAAAAGGATGAATAATTTTAGGAAAGTTGATAGAAATTATTTCAGGCACCTTTTTGTCTAAAATCATTTGCAGTCCTGTATTAACCAATTTAAAGCCCATAATATCAATGGAATTATAGAAATGATACATAGATTCATCTTTAATCCTAGGTCCTTTATCTTCCTTATAAGAAGATAAAACAGCACTAGCTGCACCGTCACCAAAAATTGCGGCACTTACAATATTCGCCATAGAATAATCTTCCATTTGAAAGGTGGCGGTAGATGCTTCAACTGATATGACAGCAGCTCGTTTATTTGGATTCGATTTCAAAAAGTTTTTTGCATAAATGATCCCTGATATTCCAGCCACACATCCCATTTCTGTAACTGGAAGCCTGACAACATCTTGTCTCATTTGCAAACTATTAATTAAATAAGCGTCCATTGAGGGGATCATAATTCCTGTACAACTAACTGTTATGATGTAATCAATATCCGTTGGCTGTAATCTTGCTTTTTTTAGAGATTTTAATAATGATTGTTCTGCAAGTTTTGTTACTTCTTTAATATAAATATTGTTTTTTTCTTCAAAGGATGTATTTAAAAAAACTTCTTCTGCGTCCATAATAGAGTAACGTTTATCTACTCCAGCTCCTTCAAAAATTTTTAAAACTTTTCTTTGAAACCTGCTTTCCTGATCTTGCATCCATTGTTTAACATATGGTATGATCTCTTTTGTTTCTTTGACATACTTTGGCAGTTTTTTTGCTACCGACATTATTTTTACACTCATGATATTTCGAATACAAAGAATAGTTTTAGTTAATAATATCTTTTTTTAAGATCCACAAATATCGAAAAGCCCATTTCCATTGGATTGAAAAATGAACTTTTATTTCTTTTGCAATATTTTCCAAATCTTTTCTTTTAAAAGCTCTCAAAACAGATGTTAATCCATCTTGTTTGACCATTTTATTTTTTATAAAAACTCCTATTAATTTAAAAAGATAATAGGCTACTTTATGTCTATGTAAATCATTGACAACAACACCAATTGTTGCTTTATTAGTAATTGTTTTTAGAAATGATATAAGTTCTGCATTTTTAAAATGATGTAAAAAAAGGGTACACAAAACAACATCATATGATTGTTTTTTGAAATCTTCCGACAGTACATCAATCGTTTTAAAATAAATTTCTGTATAATCTTTTGATAATTCCTTTGCATACTCTATCGCTGTTGAATTTGCATCAATTCCTATCAGTTTAAAAGAATAGTTGTTTTTTCTCCCAAACTTCGCAACATCTCTTAAGATATCACCATTACCACATCCTAAATCTACAATTGTAATTATCTTATTTTTTGTTTGATTTTCAAGTAATTTCTTAAGGCCCATGATTGTTACTGAATTACCACCTAAAAATCTATTAATGACCTCAAGCTTGTCAAGTGTGTCTCTAAAAATAGTTCCTCCAAGTGAAAAATCATCCATGATTTCCATTTCTGAGGATCGTTGAGAGGTGTCAATTAAAAAACTCATATTGGTTTGATGTATTTTCCATGAGTATATTGTATAATTTTAGGTAATAAAAAAGGGATTATTTTTAAAATTGAATAAGCAACTTGAGAAACAGTTTGACTTCTAAACAACCTTGCTATAAAGTGTCCAGTCTTTAATCGTGTTTTAAATTCTTTATTCCAATCCTTAAAATATTTTTTTTCAAAACTTTCTCTTGTTTTTATTTCTCCATTTAAAAATTGAAGTATTCGAATACTTGCTAATCTTGCGCTAGTAATGGCCATTCCCATTCCATTTCCACATAATGGATGAATCATACCTGCAGTATCTCCACACATGATGATATGATTCTCTACGGGTTTTTTAGTTTCAAAAGAAATTTGACTTATTGTTAGTGGTTTTTCAAAAACAGAGTTAGATTCCTCAAATATTTTTTTTAAGTATTTATTCTTGAAGACTACTTGTTGCTGAAAATTTGTAATATTTTTATGTTTTTTAAATAAGTCATATTCTGTAATATAACATAAGTTAATCAAATTGTTTTCTACTTTTGAAACTCCGCAATACCCCCCTTTAAAATTATGTAGAGCTATGAGGTCTTCTGGAAAATCTCCTTTAACATGCATTTTAACAGCTAGATAAGGTGATTTTCTTTTAATAAAGTCTCTATTCATCTTAAAGTCTAATAATGACCTTTTTCCAAAAGCGCCAATGGTAATTTTACTTTGAAAATATTTTGAGTCTTTAGTCTGAACTGTAAAAACCCCTTTTTTAAAAACTACAGAGTTAACGGCATCTTTTAAAACCTCAACTCCGTTAGTTTGTGCCTTTTTCATTAACAAGATATCCAAAAAATATCGACTCATCCCAAAACCACCTAAAGGTAATTCTCCTTTAATTAGATTACCTTTTGTAGTACTAACTTGCACTTTATTAATTTTGTTAGCCCCTTCTTTTATTGGATCAATCCCTAAAGAGTTTAAATATGGAAGTACTTCATTAGAAATATATTCTCCACATACTTTGTGTTTTGGATATGAGTTTTTTTCAATAAGTAAAACACTATATTTAAATTTTGATAAATGGATGGCGTTTGTCAGCCCTGCTAATCCACCGCCAATTATAATTACATCAAAAGTCGTTGTATTTTTCAAATTTTTTTTTAAAAGTGTGGTTTAATGTTTAAACTCTTTTTTAAGCTCTTCATAAAAACCAGCGTATGCAATAGAATACCTTGGAAGAAGCCATACCCACCAAATAAATAAAGTAAAAACTCCAGCAATAAAGTATAAAATGGCTTCCAAGTTAAGCATAAAAAGCTGCCATTTATTATTTCTCATCATTTTTTCACTTAAGTTAAAAGCTTCAATAACACCAATATCGGGATCATCTGCAAGTATGAAAAAAACCTGAGAGTACATTAGTGCTAAAATAATACCGGGTATAATTAAAAGTATAAACCCAAGAATAACAGCGATTGAGAGAATTAGTATAAAAAGAATAGGCTTTATTCCATTAAAACGACTAAAAATTGTTGTAAAATCCCCCTCACCTTTATTATAGACATCGAGACAAAAAACAGCAATACCTAGTTGAATATATCCTGATAGACAAACCACTATAATATTTAAAATTGGATTTTGTGGAGCAGGAGATGCAATTATTTGTGGCAAAATAGAAGCTAAAATTAGGCACAAGAATACTTGTATATAAATATCTTTTAAAATTGGCTTTGTATTTTCAACTAAATCTCGATTTGTTATCATAAATTAATTTTTAAGATGGCTTTATGTTTGTTAACATATAATCAAAAAAAATCGATTTAAGAAAATTAACCAACTCCTCATCTTTAATTACCACATTATCCTTAAAAACACCAAAATCAATATCGTTTTCAAAATAAGTAACTACCATTTCATATTCACTTATTGAAGAATCATGCTCTATTTTGGTTTTTTTGTAAAGCATGGTATTTCCATTAAGCTCTTTTTGTCTTTGATCTTTTTCTGTTTCAATAATATTATATCTCATTTTTTCTTTAACAACTTAATATAGATCCAATATATTATTAAAAATAAGTAGCCAATAATAAAATAATATCTCAATGTATAAATTTAAAAAAAAATAAAATTAAGGTTATTAAATTTTAAATAGCTTTTTGTCACCGTATTTAGCTATAACCTTTAGTTATAATGTTTAAGTAAAAAATATTAATAAGTTTCTTAAGTTATTATGCCATTATTTAAAAAGTTTTTAATTTAAGGGGCTAAACTCACTACTATGGAACATATACAAAAAAATGGCTCTTCTGTCAATACCATGTCAAACGGCAAGTGCCCATTTATTCATGGGGGCTCAACATCTCCAACCACATCGCCACTAAAATGGTGGCCAAAAAGACTTAATTTGGATATTCTTCATCAGCATGATGAGAAAACAAATCCATATTCTAAAGATTTTGATTACAGAGAAGAGGTTAAAAAATTAGACTTTGAGGCTCTTGAAAATGATATGCATGAACTAATGACCACACCACAATCATGGTGGCCAGCTGATTGGGGTCATTATGGAGGTTTAATGATTAGGATGGCTTGGCATGCTGCTGGGACATACAGAGTTGCAGACGGAAGGGGTGGTGCAGGAACAGGAAACTTAAGGTTTGCGCCTTTAAACTCTTGGCCTGATAATGGAAATCTTGACAAAGCAAGGAGGTTAATGTGGCCTATTAAGAAGAAATATGGTAATAAAATAAGCTGGGCAGATTTATTTATTCTTGCTGGAAACATAGCTTATGAAAGCATGGGTCTAAAAACATTTGGTTTTTCATATGGAAGACCAGATATATGGCAACCAGAAATTGATATATATTGGGGCCCTGAGGATCAAATTATGGCTCCAAGTGAAAACAGGTATGAAGATTTAGAAGATCCTTCGACCCTTGAAACTCCGTTAGGTGCTACTCATATGGGGTTGATATATGTTAATCCTGAAGGTGTGAACGGGAAGCCTGATCCAATGAAAACCGCACTTCAAGTAAGGGAAACATTTGCTAGAATGGCCATGAATGATGAGGAGACTGCAGCTCTTACAGCAGGAGGCCATACTGTTGGTAAAGCCCATGGTAACGGTGATGAATCAAAGCTGGGTAAGGAGCCTGAAGCGGCAAATATTGAGGATCAAGGATTTGGGTGGATAAATCCGACTCTAAGGGAGAAAGGTGTAGTAACAAGTGGACTTGAAGGTGCATGGACTACCAATCCAACTAAATGGGATAACGGTTATTTTGACATGCTTTTTAATCATGATTGGGAACTGAAAAAAAGTCCAGCAGGAGCTTGGCAATGGGAACCAGTAGACATCTTGGAGGAAGACAAACCTGTTGATGCTACAAACCCATCCATTAGAAAGAATCCAATAATGACTGACGCAGATATGGCCATGAAAATGGATCCAATTTATAATGAAATATGTACTAAGTTTAAAGATGATCAAGAGTACTTCTCTAATACATTTGCTAAAGCTTGGTTTAAGCTAACACACAGAGATATGGGGCCAAAAACAAGATATATTGGGCCTAATTTTCCTAAGGAAGATTTGATTTGGCAAGATCCAGTTCCTGCAGGAAACAAAGACTATAATGAGGAGGATGTTAAGACACAGGTTTCTAACTCTGGATTGTCTATCTCAGACCGTGTGGCGATTGCGTGGGACAGTGCAAAAACTTTCAGATGCTCTGATCTAAGAGGAGGAGCTAATGGTGCAAGAATTTCTCTTTCACCTCAGAAGGATTGGTATGCAAATGAACCTGAAAGACTTGCAAAGACACTTGAAGTTTTAAGAAAAATTTCTTCAGAAACAGGAGCTAGTCTTGCTGATACAATTATTATAGCTGGTAACCTTGCAGTTGAAGAGGCTGCAGAAGCGGCTGGTAATAGCTTGTCAATTCAATTTAAAAAAGGGAGAGGAGATGCATCTCAGGAGATGACTGATGAAAATTCTTTCTCAAATCTAGAGCCTGCAGCAGACGGGTTTAGAAATTGGTTTGGAGGAAAATCTAAATCAAGTCCGGAAGAGTTAATGGTTGATCAGGCTCAACTACTTGGTTTAACAGCGCCTGAAATGACAGTGCTTGTTGGAGGTATGAGAGTGCTGGGTGCAAATCACATCGGAAATAAAGCTGGTGTTTTTTCAGACAACGAAGGAGTTTTATCTAATGACTTTTTTGTCAACCTTACTGACATGAATAATACTTGGACCGTAGTAGGAGAGAATAATTATGAATTGAGAGATAGACAGTCCGGAGGGCTAAAATGGACTGCTTCATCTGTTGATTTAGTTTTTGGCTCGAATTCAATTTTAAGATCCTATGCAGAGCTTTATGCTCAGGATGACAACAAAGAAAAATTCATTAATGATTTTGCACAAGCATGGTCAAAAGTGATGAATGCAGATCTTTTTTAAACTACTACATGATATAATTTCTATATTTAACAACTATAAAAAATCAGTATGAAAAAAGATGTTTTTAAACTAATACTTTCAACTTTTTTATTTTCTTCTATTTATTTAAACTCACAGGAGTTTACTGTGACTTCAAACCTTGAAAATTTAAAGATAGAAGTGGGCGAGATTTTTGAGCCTATCACAAACATTTTAGACAAGGATGGAAATAAAGTAGAATGTCCAAATATATTTTATTACAATAAAAATGGAGCACTAAACTGGGATGACGGAATTAGTTTTAATAGAAGAAGAGGAACTATTAAGGGAGAAGTTCCAGGTAAGCATAAAGTAATTGCACTTTGTCTTGGACTTTCTGAAGGAAGAGTTAGCAGAGACTTTGATGTAATTGTTAACTTCGCTAAGCCTAAAGAGTTACAAGTTAATCTAAGCAGAGAAACTGTATATACAGGCTCATATGTGCCTCTTCAATATAAAATAGTTGATGCTTATGGCTTTACGAGATTTGATGCTAATATTCAGATAAGCTCAGAAAATAATCTTGTTGAAATAGATAACCTTAACAATGTCAAAGCGTTAAAACCAGGTAACGCAAAACTTAAAATTGAACTTGATGGAGTTTCAACATCTTTAAGTTTTAAAATTAAAGAAACACCAATTTCTAAACTTTCAATTAATGCTAATCTTGATGTAGCTAGAACAGGGGATGTAGTAAAGTTTTCTACAACAGCATATGATAAAAAAGGAAGCATAGTTATAGATGCTCCTATAACTTATTCTTTTTCTGGCGAGTCTTTTGACAAAAGCACAACTGCAGCAGGATTGATAAAGGATGATGGCAGGTTTGTTGCCGAAACAGCAGGTAAGTATTTAATTACAGTTACAGCAGGCGAAAAGTCAATTTCAAAGCCATTAGTTGTTTATGATAGAGGCATCAA
>CENP01229519.1_pt1 | contig 10708 bp, 19 predicted proteins | sample 361281 | NCBI WGS metagenome assembly CENP01 (sample SAMEA2591122, study PRJEB7988) | marine metagenome | biome: marine biome (ENVO:00000447); feature: deep chlorophyll maximum layer (ENVO:xxxxxxxx); material: saline water (ENVO:00002010), including plankton (ENVO:xxxxxxxx) | depth 70 m
TACTTAATACATGACTGACATAGTGCCATAACCATGATGGAAAATATACACATTGATTTTCTTGTGGTTGTAAGTTTACTCTATCACTATTGTATTGATTCATTGTTTCTATCATGTTACTTTTAAAAACATAACTCATTTGATTGTTAGGATTTATAAAAGTAAGTGGTGCACAGTTTGTATCTGCGATGGGCCAATACACTGCACTGAATATTCCGTCCACGTGTCTGTGTGGTGCTTCAATGGCAACATTATCACTGCCGTCATTTACCCACATACTTGATATTGTTTGTTTGTGTTTAGAACTTAAACCTAATTGTTTGTGTAGGTTGTTAAACCCTTGTTCAATTTTTTGTTTTAGTTCTTTTAGAATAGGTTCATCTATATTAAGATGATTACTACCTGTGGATTTGTAATTTGTTGTGCTGTCAAAGTTAATTTCTTCCTTTGACCATTTAATTAATTCTGATTTATTATCAAGTTCAATATTTTCTACTGCAAGAAAACTACTGAAGATTGGATTAATTTGCATCCTTATCGCTCTCTGTATTCAAAGCATCTAACATTGTAGCATAGTCAGGTCCGTCCCAAGGATTATATTCGTAATAAGGTTTAACATCACTGTTGGGATCATCTTCACCTTCAACACTATTAACTTCTGGAATATAATGCTTCATTGTAGATTCAATTCCTTTTTTAAGAGTGGCTGTACTGCCTGCACAACCTGAACAAGCACCTTTCATCATCATGGTCAGTTTGCCTGTCTCCATATCAAATTCTTTAATCTCAACCAAGCCACCATGTTGTGCCACAGTAGTGTTGATATACTTTTCCATCACGGACTCTATGTCGTGAAGTATTTGATCTTTAGTTCTAGTCATAATTTATATTACAATACTTTAGTGGATTAGTCAAGTATTATATACGTTTTTTGGCGGCACGTTTTGCCATGGTGTCTATGCTTGACCCTTTGGCACCTTTCTTGGTAGGAATGTTTGGTGCTTCTGCATCTGTGTCTAGTGTGATACCTGATTGATCAAATGTCTTGATCATTTTTTTGACTACTGGATTTGCATCGTAGGAATTTTTGAAAGAGTCGTAACTGTATGAGATACCTCCGACATTAGACAAAATTTTATTTAAAGCGTCAAAACTCAAATATGCTTTTTGACTTTGTCCATCAGCACTGCTGAGTAAATTACGTAGAACTTGAATTAAATCTGTGTCGGAGGCCTCAGTTAAGCCTTTTTTTTTGATCGTGTAGATAGTGTTTCAGCAAGTCTTCTTGACAGTCTAATAAAACTTTCTCGCTTTTCTCTATCTGCTGGTTCCTCACCGCCTGTTGCAGGTTCACTTGCCGCAAAGTCATCTGACTGATCTGGCATATCTATATCTGCATCATCAGTTGGTTCCATCGCAGGTTCTTCAGCATCTGCACCCATTGTGTCTGTAGGTGCACCTTCGCCTGTCAGTACGGCTACGCCGCCTGTGAGTGCTTCTCTTGTTGCTTCTAGTGAAGTGTATAAAGATTCTAGTGCTGGTTTTACCGCGTTAATGAATGTGTCTGATTTTTCTGAGCCTTCTTCATCTCTTATTGCATCGCCTAATTCTAGTATTGTTTCTGTTTGCATTGACGCTGTGTCTTCCATCCAACCTGTAACTTTGTCAACCATGTCTTTAGCCGCCATTACAAGTGATGCTCCTTCTTCAGCGCCTTCTTTAACTTTTTTCTTTTCTTCTTTGTCTTTAGCCGCTTTTTTCATTGGCTCTGATTTGTTTCCGTCTTTGTCTAAATCTATGTAATCTGGTTTTGATTTTTCTTGTACGCTTTTGTTTTTCATAGTGTCTACCAATTTTTCCATATCCTCTAATGTAAATTCTTTGTCACCAACTTTAAACTTATCACCTTTTTTCATACCAGCCGCTTTTGCTTTTTGTACTGCTTGAGCAAATGCATTGCTTTCGTATGGATTAATTTTCATTGAACCGTCATCATCAAAGTCATGTTCTACTTTTTGGATTGCATAATGTAAAGCATCTGCTTCGTCACCTTTTGCATCGCCTTGTCTTTTCTTCATGTCTGCTATAACGGCATCTTTATTCATTTTTAATGTTTCTTCATCAGCGTCAAAATAATCGCCAACTATTTCATCTGCATGAACTAATATTGTATTTTGTAGTTTACCTTCATTGGCTCTATCTTTTAGTGCTGATGTAATTACATCTAGGAACATTTTTTGTTTGTGATAGTCTTCGTTGTGTGTGATTGAATCAAATGCTTCTGTTTGTTCTATTGTAGCAATTTTGTCTAATACTTGGGTTTGAGCAGTTTCTAATTGTTCTGTGCTGAATTTACTCAAATCAATTGCTGTACCGAACACTTTGCCCAGTGTATCGTTCAACTGTTCTGTTGTTAAATCCTGTCTAAATTGCTCTATTTTCATGCTTTTGTTCCTTTGCTAATTTATTTATCAAAGATGTAGTCCTCTAGGGTATCTCTTAACTTCAGCAAATCCTCCCAAACAATGTCATATCTAGTTCTAGCAACCTCTCGTTTAATGTCATCTTCGGTCCTAGCAATAGTATTCTTGTAGAATATGCATTCATTGTACTTACTCTGTATAGCATCGTCCACCTGTAAAATAGACTTGATTGTATCATTATTGTCCATTATTAACTGATTCGCCATGGCTAATGCGGCAGTTTTGGTGAATGTTGTTTTGACTTGTTTGTGGGAATTAAGGTCATACAATAAGAAACCATAACTGTTTTTACGTACCACAAAGTTCTTAATTCTCACACTGTTGCCGTGTTGAATTGGCAGGCAGTACTTTTCAGCCTGCTCATCTATAAACTTTTTTAATGTTTTACCTAGTCTTGATGTGTCCATTTGCAACAACTAACGTGTAGTCCTCTTTGGGTATCTTACGTACCAAACTCTTTCTTATTAAGTTTTGTATAACTTCTTGATCTCTTTCTACAAAGTGGTCCAATCTTTTTACTTCTTGTAGTTTGGACAGTATAGCCTTCTCTTCATTAGAGGCTTGGATAGTGAAATCTTGTATGAGTTCGTTTATCTTCATTATGTTGTTGCTTTTTGTCTACGTTGCGTATTTGAAATCACAGGGTTTAAATCTTTTTTAGTGACTGTGATTTTTTGTGGTGATTTATTGGAAACTTTATTTGTGCTCAAAGTTACTTCATCACCTTTTACTTGATCTACTTTATAATCAACTTCTTGGTTAGGTCCTGTTGGCATAGAAACTGTCGTTCCTGTTTTGTACATCTGTCTATCAACTTGTTTGTTAGCCTGTTTCATAGGCGCAACTGCTTGGGATGATTTGACTGGACCTTTTGGAAGTTTGTTAGCCGGCATAGGAGCACCAGTCTTAATCGTTTGACCGACCTGCTTAATGACTTTGTCTAGATAAGGTGTTTCAATTATTTCTTTGAATCTCATTATTTTCTTATTGCCTTTCTACTACCGGGTCTTGAACTTGCACTTCTTCGTCCGCCAAGTCTTGCTGATGTTCTTGCTTTGTTTAAACTTCTTAATCTAATACTAGATGGGTTTGTTCTTTTTGTAAATGAACGTTTAATGTTCATTGTAGAACCACGACGTGCTTTTGCTCTTTTCATTCCCATCATTGAACCCATTTTTTTAGGTTGGGTACACACAGAAGGATTTGAAACAATACGTCCTTTTCTAGCACCAGATAAACATCTGTACTTTCTTACCATTTGCCCACCTTTATTTCGTGACCAAACTTGGACTACTGATTCTGTAACTATTTCCTGTATTTTCATGGTTAACCTGCTCTACAGTGTTATTTAGCGGTGAATGGGTGGATTATGACTAACCTGGAAACTTTAATAAAAGAACAACTATTGTGGATAAAAGACCTGCAACAATAGTTCCTGTTGCACCTATTATAACTTTTACCATGGATTTATTACCAGAATGTATATCTTCGTGGATAGACTCAACTTTCTCCTCAATCTTTGAAAGACGAGTTTCTAAGTTTTTATATCTCTGTTCGCACAAATCTACGTGTGCTTCTAAATTTTGTTTTTCTAAATCTGTTGTTCCCATTTTTCTCTCTTCCGTATCTTAAATTATTTTTCTCTGTGGAAGGGCCTTGATTGTATTTGCCTAAATGAGCCTGTGTAAATGTATTTATTATCACCTTGTTTATTCATTATCTAATTGTTTAATGAACAACATATTGGTGTAATCTTCATCATTTGTTCTTAATACACCAGTATTTATTTTGATTGTTTCGTCCAATCCTGTCAACATAGGAATCAAATCAAAGTCTTCCTTTAAAGTTTCTATGTTCACAGCATCAGGAAATTCAGGTTCAAATACTGCTGTCCAAACATTTTGCTCGCCTCTGTAATTGTCACCAAACAGTAGATTACTGATATCCATTTTTTCTAATTTTGGAGGAGTAACAATATTGATGTTGGTACGCAACTGAAGACAATTTTCAAAAGTCATGTAGTTGGCAAATTGAGCCACAGACTTGTCGTTGTCTTGCACCTTGTTTTTGTGTGCTCCAGTTTTGGTAATGTCTAATAATGATAATACTTTAAATCTCATCTCTGTTCGCCTTTGTTCCTAGCACAATTACTTATACGTCACAAAAAAAGAGCGTCCAGTTTCCTGAACGCTCTTTTGTATTCTGTTAATAGGATAAGAAGTCTTATCTGCTTATCTATTATGCGTATTTGAATGTTGCTTTTTGTGTTACTGCAACTGTTCCTGACGTAAAGTCAATACCGTCAACTGTACCTAAGTTGATGATATCTTCAACCATAGCCGCTTCAAAAGTACCAGTTACTGTACCGTCTGCTGAAGTGTATGCTGATGTACCTTCGTCTACTGCACCTTCTAATAGGTAGTCTTGTTTTGTACCAGTGTCATAAACTGCACCTGCCGCCAAGATGTTGTGACCTCTTGCTTGGATTGAGTTTAAAACTGCTTCCATTGCCTGTGCTGATGCATCTGCGTCAACGTCCCAGTCAACAGAAATCATAGTTACTGATTTACCGATGAATCTCATCTCACCGATTAAACCCGCTACTGCTGGATGTGTTTTTGTTAATGTTGCCATTTTTCGTCTCCTTTTTTCTCGTCAATGACACACGTCGCTCCGACGTGTATGTTGCTAATATTTAGTATATTTGTATAATAATTGTATTGTAAGTTAATAAAAAAGGGTGTACAGTTGCCTGCACACCCTTTAATGTATTTTTTGTTAATAGGATAAGAAGTCTTATCTAACTTACCTTATTACGCCCAAGTGTCGCCTTGAATTGACACTGCCGCAACTGCACCATTGATTCCTGTTGCCGCATCAGCCACTGCTTCTAATTGAGCCGCCGCGCCAGTTGAACCTGCACCTGCATAACCACCTTCTAAACCTACTACTAGGTCGTTTGCTAATGGTGTACCCATTACTACGATGTTTGCCTCAGATGCAATCGCTTGTACCAACTTGTGGAACACTGAATCTGCGTTGCTTGGGTTTGTGTGAACACCTGTGTAACCAGTGAATGAGTAAAAGTCTATGTCTTTTGATAGAACTTCGTATCCACTTGCGTTATTGATGTCATTACTTCCTGATATACTTGCCATTTTTTTTCTCCTGTTTTCTCTTAAATGACACACTTCGCTCCGAAGTGTATGTTGCTAGTATTTATTAATTTTTGGTAAAAGATAGTGCTAAAACAACAAAAGGGCGACATTAAGCCGCCCTTCTGCGTATTTTTTGTATTAACTTCTATTAGAAGTCTGTGTGTGCTACTACTGTCGCCGCGTTCAAGTTCACTGGACCTGCACCAACTGAAGTTAAAAGTCTTAACTCCGATTGTAAGAACGTATGGAATGCTTCACTGTTTGAACCATCGTACGTATCAGTTCCGAACTCACCTTCGAAGATCATATCAAATACTTGACCTGCATTCGCACCACCATCTGCTCTTAATTTAGTCATTATGATTGGTGTTGCTATTTGTGTCAACGTTCTGATAGCCTTCTGAACGGCACCTTCTGCTCCCATTTCAGTAGATGAAAAGTTTGTTCCGTTAACTGCAAAGTCAACAGTAACAGCCGTGATCGTCTTACCTGAAAAGTGATCAGTTGTGTTTGCTTTAGTAGGATTAACTCTTGTTAAACTAGCCATTTGTTTTCTCCTATTTTCTCGTTAATGGCGTCTCCTCTCCAGAGACACTTAATGATATTTATAGGATCACTACCAAAATATGTGTATGTAGTTATTTTCTAGTGCGTTTTGCTCTTGTCTGCAATGCTTTTAAAACACTGATAGCCGCCGGCCCTGCTTTTACAATATCATCTATCAATTGTATTGCCGGGAGGTATGCTTGAACAATAGATGAAGGAATAGATTTTCCTGATAGTGCTGAGTCTATAAAACGTTTCACAGCCATTAGATTCTTGCCACCTACTAGGTATCTGTATAGTGCAAGATCACCACCTGAAGTGCTGATATCAGGCATACTAATTTTAGGTTCTGCGTCTTTCACAGCACCAGTTTCTAATCTTCTATCTGCTGAAAGTTTTTCTAAATATTCTATGATATCTGAATTTCTTAATTTGGCTCTTGATGCATGAAGCAATCTAGTCACAGTTGTTTTCTTGTCTCTTATAGACAGACTGTCATAGTTGAATAAGTTTCTACGCACAGTCTTATAATCTGTGTTGTTTATTCTTAATCCGCTTTCGATTGTTAGAAATGTTGATTGTGTGGTTCCAGTTACTAAACCACTTTGCAATTCCAATAGGTATCTATTGAATCCCATTGACGGAAATGATGTTCTCTTTCTTAAAATTTTAGCACCTTTTGGATCTTTAAGTTTGTCCATTGCTGAGTCATCACCCTGTACAAAATAAACAAAATTATGGAGATCTGTGCTGTGCATTCTAAAATTATTGTAGTTTGTTCTTTTAGTGTCTCTAGAATACTTTGATGCGTATTGTCTGTATGTGGGATATTGATTAAGAAGTAATAAAACTAAAAGTGTTAGGTAGGTTCTTTCACAACAATCTGTGTACGTGAGAATCTTTTGATCCTCAGCATTACGAGTCATTCTCGCTTCATAGATGTCTGTGATGAACTCCATGGATATTAATCACCATAGTTTGATGGAGCAGTTTGTTCAATATCATACATTGATACAAATAACTCTACCATATCATTTGATTGTAAAAATTTCTCTAATACTTCACTAGTTTGCAGGTCTTTAGTGAATTTTGCTTTTACATCAGGTTTTACTCTAGGAGCAGTCAATAAACGTCTAAGTGTTGATGCTTGACGGAAGTTAACCTTGTGCTTCTTGCCATCATCTGTAACCACTGTGTCTAATGGTCTAGGGTTACCTTGACTGTCCAATATTTTACCTAATTGGTTAAAAATTGAATCCTGTTTGAATTCTTTGTCGAAACCTGAATTTGGATCATCTGCTGGATCAGTAAACTCTTTTTTGATTGTAAATTCTGTTGCTTTCATTTTGTTCTCCTTATCTATTTATCGCTCTATTGGCTCTAGTGAATCCAGAACGTTTAACCAATTTTATATTGCCCTGTGCAGTGTTCAACACATATCCTTCACCACCTGGTTTACCATTCACAGTTGCTTGAACGTCACCTTGTGATGTATCTAATTGCTGAATAATACTGTCTTTGACTTGCATGATACCACCTACCAGCATCCATAGGCTTGCAAATCCATTTAGGTTTTGCTTCACATATTCAGTTATCTTTACTTTTTTAGGCTGACTGACTGTGCTAGACTGTAACCATTGTATAAAGTCTTTGCCTAAGTTCTTCATGCCACCATCAACTTTGCTGTTTGTGTAAGTGTATAAAATATTTGGTAAGTCTACCAACTTCATTTGTGCCAATGTATTTTTATCTAAAATTTTATCTATAGCCTTGCCACTGTCTCTTAATAATCCTTTAAGTTGATCTACACCTTTACTCTGTATTGGTTCTTTCTTATTCACTGTTGTAGGTGGTATTGCTAAAACTTCTGCACCCTGTATCATATCTAATTTCTTTACTGGCATTGTTCTACCTTTTTCGCTCATAAGATTGTGTACCACTACACCTACTTTGCTCTGCCCTATTCTTTGTCCAAGTGCTGAGTTGGCATCAACTTTGTATTCAACCACATTAGGTTTAAACACATAAGCATTGCCAGACTTTTTAGGTGTGTCAAAAAATAACATATCTCCAACAAGATATCCTTGAAAGGTTTCAGATACAGCATTTTGCATTAATGCAAATATACTTTTCATATTTGAAGCATATTGTTTATAGCCTTTCATTTTAGTTTTATCGCCTTTTGCTCTTTGCATAATTGCACCTTCAAGGTCATCTGCGTTTGTGGCTCTGCCATCGTAACCTTTTGCAACAAAACCAGACTTGTCTGTAAAAATAAATTCTCCATTCGGATTTCTTCCAAACACAACAGCAGGTGAGCCATCCCATTTGATTGTTAATGCTTTGGATGTACCTGTTAATGCTTGAAGTTGTTGAATGGCTCTTGATGCACCATTAGAGCCTTCCCAAAATATTAAATCTTCTGCGTGTTGTATTCTAGCAGATTCAATTAGGCTCAGTCTTTTGTTGTCTATGTCTTTAAATTCTACAAGTCTCATATTCTAATCTTGTTTAATAAATTTCTAAACCATTTAATAGGTCCAGCACTCTCAGGCAATGACTTTCCTATTTTTGCAAATGAATCTTTTACGTCAGCAACCAACTGATCGTAATCAGATCTTGCTTTTATTTTTGCGTGTATTGTTTCAACACTGTTCATATCGTTTGCTGTTGCGCCTTTGCCTAGAATTAATTCTGCTATCTTGTTTGGATCTTTTGTGACAGGTTCATTTGTTTCTCTATTTAAAAGTCCTGCTTTGTGACTCCATTTATAACCTTGCGGTTTTGCTATGCTGGCGATCATCACGTGTCTGTCTGATCCTTTATATTCACTGCCTACTTCGCCACCACGTAGACTCCATTTCATCCAATCAGGATCACCAAACATTAAATCAGTTTGCACATATCCATTCTTTGCACTGCCTCTGATAGGAGTTTTAAAATGTACACTGACTCCGCTTTTCTTTATCCATTGTTTAGGATCTTGCTTGTTCTGGATTGCCCAACGGTTTAACACATCTACCAATTGATCTTTACTTAATTTTGCTTGATCAACTGCAACATCTATATCGCCTGATGTTGGTGCAAGTCCTGTTGTGCCTAGAGTGTTTGATTTAAGTTCTAAACCAGTTACTTTTTCCAACCAGTCTAGTGTGGGAGCCACGTCTGCTTTGTTGATTCGTGTTGTTGCTATTTGACCATTAGGATCTTTGAATACATTACCACCTTCATTCAGTATCATCTTGCTTTCCTTCGATAATTTTCTTGATGCCAACTCTGAATTTCTTTGGATCACCATTTTTAATAGAGTTAATAAAACGTCTTTCAAGTTCCTGTGCTTGTTCAGGTGGATATTTTTCCTTGATTGTTTGCATGATATTCACAGCACTTTCAATTATATTACTGCCAGTCGTTTCAATAAAGGCTTCCGTGTCTTGTACACGTCCTATATTTCTCAACTCGTCTAAGATACTTCTTGTGCGTTTTTTCATATTTTAACCCTATTTTGTGTATTTACCGTAAGCAGATGAATTATAAAGTAGGATTTCATTGATTCAATAAGCATAACATCTACCAAATCGAATGTCAATATGCTATTTTGATGATGGGTTTGCCGTCAAATGGAGTGTTTAATACATATTTGGGTTACAGACTGCGGACATCCTCACAAACAATTCATCGTATTCAAAGACAACTCCGTGTACTTCTAAAAGATATTTTGCTTGTAAGTCATAAACTTCTAATTCAGTTGCTCGCCAACATTCAAATCTTGTGCCAACAACTTCATTCATGTCTTGCACATAGTGAAGAAGTTCGTGTAATAGTACACCTTTGTCAAATGCATTGTGTATATCGAAGTTTTCATTCAGGTAGATAGTTTCGTTTCTTGGGTCGTAAAATGCGTGTAATTTGCCATTGCCTGTTTTGCCTTCACCATAGAATATGGTGTTCATTTCTATTTGTGTCATTTGAACAATAGTAGGGTAAGGCACCTTCACATTGTAATCAGTCTCAGCGCCAATCCATATCAATAAAAAAGCAATTAAGGATTTCATATTATTATTTAAACTGGATCTCCCTTCTGAAGAACAGCATTCGGGTCTGCTTCTACGCAATAAACTTCACCGTGACTGTCGGGATAGTTGGTCATGAACCATTCCTTCGCTTTGTGACTTTCTGCTTGACATTGTTCTTCAGTGTCGTACCAACCAGTGAGTTGGCTACAATCGAACCCGATACAGACTGTGATAATCATTAACCATTTCATAATAGTACTTAAATCCTTTTGTGTGTATGTTCAGTACTATTATTACTGATGTGACAACATACCAGGTTTGTGATAAACACAACCCAGAATGTATTGAGGTAGGTACATCAACCACGCATGGCTTCTGATAGATAATACGTTGTAAGTTGATGTTTTCATATTAAATTTATTTATCAAGTGATTGCGTGACTATCTCTAGACCCGACGATTTTAGTGAAGTTCGTATGTGGTTTTGATATCACCTGTTGCCCATA
>CENP01233455.1_pt1 | contig 10692 bp, 10 predicted proteins | sample 361281 | NCBI WGS metagenome assembly CENP01 (sample SAMEA2591122, study PRJEB7988) | marine metagenome | biome: marine biome (ENVO:00000447); feature: deep chlorophyll maximum layer (ENVO:xxxxxxxx); material: saline water (ENVO:00002010), including plankton (ENVO:xxxxxxxx) | depth 70 m
TAACCTTGAGGTCGGCGGTTCAAATCCGTCCCCCGCAACCAAATTTATAAAACAAATTTTGATTTTTTTGTATCTATTAAAAAACCTCTTACAGTATTTTTAGTTAATGTTTTGAAACTTTTTCCAAAATTCTCAATTTTATTTATTATATTTGGTGGAACAGTAATTATTTGACAACCTAACTCTTTTGCTTGCAAATAGTTATAAGGCTCTCTGGTGCTTGCCCAAAGTATTTCTACATTTTTATAATTTTTTGAAAGTTTCAAGCTTTCTTTAAATTGAGGAATAGGATCTTTTCCAGCATCTGCCATACGCCCAGCAAATATTGAAATTATAACTTTTGTTTTTTTATTTACATTTTTTAAAATCATACTAGTTTGTTTTGAGCTATATACAGCGGTAATATTTAATTTAATATTATTTTTATTTAAATATTTTATAACTTTTCCCATGAACTCACCCTTAGAATTGGTTATTGGAACTTTTACATAAACGTTTTTGCCCCATTTACTAATCTCTACACCCTGCAAAATCATATTTTTTATATCATCAGCAAATACCTCAAAAGAAATTGGTTTTTTTGTAATTTTTAAAATTTTTTTTGAGTATTTAGAATAATCTTCAGCTCCAGCTTTTCTCATTAGACTTGGGTTGGTCGTAAATCCCTTGACAATTTTTTTTTTATTAAAATTTCTTATAAGTTTAATATCAGCAATATCACAAAAAATTTTAGTCAATTATAAACTCTTAACAATTTCTTCTGTCATTTTTTTTGCATCTGCAAAAAGCATTAATGTATTATCTCTATAAAAAAGATCATTATCAATTCCTGCATATCCAGGTGATAAACTTCTTTTAACAAATAATACTGACTTACTTTTTTCCACATCCAATACTGGCATACCATATATTGGGCTTTGTGGATCAGTTTTTGCTACTGGATTTGTAACATCATTTGCTCCTATTACGTATGCCACATCACAATTAGCAAAATCATTATTTATTTCCTCTAATTCAAAAACTTCGTCATAAGGAACATTCGCCTCTGCCAATAAAACATTCATGTGGCCTGGCATTCTTCCTGCTACTGGATGAATTGCATAAGAAACTTTTACTCCGTTTTTTTTTAAAGCATCTACCATTTCTCGTAAAGCATGTTGAGCTTGAGCTACAGCCATACCATATCCAGGAACGATGATAACCGATGATGCATTTTTCATTAAAAAGGCTGCATCGTCTGCATTGCCGTTTTTTACTGGTTTTTGCTCTTTATTTTCTGAATTAATTGTTTGATCAGCAGCCCCCCATCCTCCAAGAATTACATTGAAGAATGATCTATTCATACCTTTGCACATAATGTAAGATAGAATTGCGCCTGATGAACCCACTAATGCTCCTGTTATAATTAATGCTGTATTTTCTAATGTGAAACCTATACCAGCAGCTGCCCAGCCAGAGTATGAGTTTAACATAGATATAACTACAGGCATATCTGCTCCACCAATAGGAATTATTAAAAGTACTCCAACTAAAAATGAAATTAGGACAATTGACCAAAATATATTCGACGATTGCGTGCTACAAAGATAATAAATTAAAAATATTATAGCTAAACCTAATATTAAGTTTATAAAATGTTGGCCTTTAAATGTAATTGGTGCACCTGACATGATACCTCTGAGTTTCAAAAAGGCTATTATTGAGCCCGAGAAGGTAATTGCCCCAATAGCTGCGCCGAGAGACATTTCGATTAAACTTGCTAGCTTAATATCACCAACAGCTCCCAAGTTAAATACTTCCGGCCTTAAAAAAGCTGATATTGCAACAAAAACTGCAGCAAGACCAACAAGACTATGAAAGCCAGCAACAAGTTCGGGCATCGCTGTCATTGGTATTTTAAATGCAATAAAAGCACCTATCGATCCACCTATCAATAAAAAGATTAAAACATAAATAAAACCTGGTCCGAAATTACCAACAGATAAAAAAGTAACTATTATTGCAATTGCCATACCAGAAATACCAAAATAGTTACCTCTTCTCGATGTTTCTGGAGAAGAAAGACCTCTTAAAGCTAAAATAAATAGTATTCCTGAAATTAAATAAAACAGTGCTGAAAGGTTAGCTGACATAATTTATTTTTTCTTTTTTTTGTACATTTGTAACATTCTTTGAGTTACAAGAAATCCACCAAAAATATTTACTGCAGCTAAAATTATTGCCAGAAACCCAAATATATTTGATATTTCAAAAAAATTTTCAGAGGATCCTGCTAGCGCTGCTATAATAGCGCCTACGATTATAACAGAGGAGATAGCATTAGTTACTGACATTAGAGGAGTGTGTAAGGAAGGAGTTACACTCCAAACGACATAGTAACCCACAAAGATTGATAGAATAAAAATACTTAATCTGAATATGAAAGGATCTATTTCCATTATTTTACCTTAGTCTTTTCAATTATTTCATCTTCTAAATTTATTTCAAAAGTTTTTTTGTCTTTATTAAATAAATTGTTAACAAAATTAAACATATTCTTTGCATAAAGATTTGAAGCAGAAACCGGCAATCTATTTAAAATATTTGCTTCACCCATAATTTTTACTCCCTTACTATCTATTATTTCATTAACACTAGTTAATTCAGCATTACCACCTTGAGATGCTGCTAAATCGTAAATAACCGAGCCACTTTGCATAACATCAATCATATCTTTTTTAATTATTACTGGAGCCTTCTTACCTGGAATTAAGGCTGTACAAATTACTATATCAATTTTTTTAAGTGTTTCCCTCAACAAATCTTCTTGTTTTTGTTTGAAATCGTCAGTCGTTTCTTTAGCATATCCACCTTCTGTTTCTAAGTTTTCTGATCCTTCAACTGTTAGGAATTTCCCTCCTAAACTCTCAACCTGTTCTTTAGATGCCATTCTAACATCAGTAGCAAAAACAATCGCACCCATTCTTTTAGCAGTTGCAATTGCTTGTAAACCAGCAACCCCTGCTCCAACCACTAATACTTTTGCTGCAGATATTGTTCCTGCCGCGGTCATCATCATTGGAATTGCCCTTTGGAAATATGCAAATGAATCTACCACAGCTTTGTATCCTGCTAAATTTGCTTGAGATGATAAAATATCCATAGATTGAGCTCTCGTAATTCTTGGTAAAAGCTCTAGAGAAAAACACTGAATTTTTTTAGATATTATTTGTTTAAGTTTTTCCTCATTTGAAAATGGATTAAGAACACCAATCAGAATCTGATTTTCTCTTAATTGATTTAAATGTTTATCATCGGGTAAATTCATTTGCAAAATTGCATCGGAATTTAATAAAATTTTTTCATCATTTTCTATAATGATTGCACCTTCAGTTTCATAATCTTTATCTCTTATACCCAAATGTGATGCGTAATCTTTTAAAAGATGAATTTCAAAACCTAGAGATTTATATTTTTTTAATATATCTGGTGTTATAGCAACCCTATTCTCAAACTTTTTATTTTCTGAAAGTGAACCAATAATCATATTAAATTAAATTATGATCTAGAGATCATTTTTGTCTTGCTTTAAATTTAGGATTTTTTTTGTTTATAATATAAACCCTACCTCTTCTTCTTACTAACTTGGAATTGAGGTCTCTTTTTTTTAGCGATTTCAAAGAACTTGCAATTTTCATCTTTTAACTTTTAGACTTAATAAACGAACTTACATAATCTTTCAAACTTATTTTTCCAAACCTTTTAAAAACTCTTTTATTCATTGAAATATTAGTTAATGCTGACGCATATCTCTCACCCTCTCTGGGTGGTAAATACTTAATTTTTGATTTAAACATTCTTGCAACTTCAATTATTTTATAAGATTTTCTATTTGAAATACTATAGTGAGAACATTTATTCGCTTTCCATGCCTCATAACACACTTTAATTGTATCTGAGATATGAGTAAACCTTCTAGATTGATCACCAGGTTTAACCACTGTTAGAGGCATTCCGTTACTATATTGTTTTTCAAAAATACCAATTACAGTGGCCATATTTCCACTACTAATTTGCCTGTCTCCGTAAACATTGTAAAAATATATTATTTCAAATTTTAGGTTAAACCAATTTTTTAAATTTTCTAGTAACTCTAAATTTTTAAATTTAGTAAAAGCATAAGGCGACAAATTTTTATCATTTCCATCATTTCCCAGGCTCGCTGAAGTTGCAGAATATATTAATTTTATTTTGTTATCCAAACAAAATTTAAAAACTTCTTTTGTTCCAATTGAATTTGAATCGAAACATTGATTAAAATGTTTAAAACTTTGATAAATCCTTGAAAATTCTCCAAAGTGGAATATCGTAATAATATTCTTTTTATAAATTGAAAGTTTTTTTGCAATATCTAATGTATCTCCTCTGATATATTTTATTTTTTTTGAGGAAATGTGATTTTTTTTTGATCCACTTGAATAATTATCAAAGCTTATTATTGAGTAATTAGTTTTTTTATATAAAAAATCTATTAAGTTTGATCCAACAAACCCCGCACCACCAGTAACAACAATATATTTTTTCATCAGGGATTTTGCCTGGCAATGTCCTACTCTTCCATGTCTTAAGACAAAGTACCATCGGCGCTGAAAGGCTTGACTTCCGAGTTCGGAATGGGATCGGGTATTACCCTTTCGCAATAATCACCAGGCACCAGATTTATACCCAAAATTAATTGACTGTCAAATTTAAATATATTTCTAAAATTATACAATAATGTAATATATTTGTTTATTGATCTTCATTATTTTTGAATTACGATAAATTTAGAAAAATAATCTTATGCTAATTTTCTTAATAAATATTTTAGTTTTTCAAATATTGATTTCATTTATCATCTTGTATATTTCTATAAAAAAAAATCTGGTGGATAATCCTGATTATAGGAAAATTCATTTACTTCCTACCCCTTATACAGGTGGATTAATTTTAGGAATTACATATATATTTATAATATATATCTCTGACTTTAATGATAAATCATTAAATAGTATTTTAGCTTATGGATTAATTATATGTCTTACTGGTTTTATTGATGATAGATATAATGTAAGGCCTGGAACAAAAATTTTGCTTCAAGCAATTCCAATTTTTTTCTTAATAGATCAAAGCTTATACTTAAATGATTTAGGTAATTATGAAATTTTTGGAACTATAGAACTTGGATCAGTAAATAAAATATTTACTTTTCTATGCTGTTTGTTGCTTATAAATGCATTCAATTACACTGATGGTATTGATGGTTTGCTCTGCTTAATATCTATAATTATCATCTTGTCTTTTTCATTTTTTTTATTTTTAACAAGCGAATTTTCAAATTACGATAACTTAATTATTCTGTCATTTCCGCTCATAATTTTTTTATTTTTCAATTTCGGATTTGTGGAAAAATTTAAAATATTCTTAGGAGATTCTGGAAGTAATTTTTTAGGATTTAAAATTGCATTTTTAGCTATATACCTTTATGAAATAAAAGATGTTCATCCAGCACTAATTGTTTGGCCTTTAGCATATATTGTTTATGAATTTTTATCTGTGACAATATTAAGAATTCTAAGAAATGAAGGAACCTTTAAAGCAGGTAGAGATCATTTGCACTATGAAATTACTAATTACTACAATGTAAGTTACACTTATTCTTTAATAATTATATTAATTTTCAATTTATTATTAATAGGTCTAGGAACTTTCATATTTACTTATTTCGGACCAGACTATTCAATTTTACTTTTTATATCTTTATTTACAATTTATCTTTTTACAAAATTTCAAATTCAAAAAAAAACAAATAATAAGTTTTGATTTTTTTTCAAAAGTGTATATGTAGGATTTATTATGAAAAAATTTATTAGAGTTCCATATGGAAAAAGTGTCCACGGTATTGAAGAAATTAATGCTGTTACAAACGTATTAAAAAGTAGCACTCAAATGGGTAAGAATGTTTATCAATTTGAAAAGAAAATTGCAAAGTTATTTGACAAAAAATACGGATTAATGGTTAACTCGGGATCTTCAGCCTTGATGTTGGCTATGGAAGTTTTAAATCTTCCAGAGGGCAGTGAAGTCATAACGCCTGCTTTAACTTTTTCAACTACAGTTGCATATATTGTTAGAAATAAATTGATACCAGTATTTATTGACGTTGATGAAGGAACATATTGTTTAAATATAGATCAAGTTAAAGAAAAAATTACAAAAAGAACTAGGGCTATTGTAGCTCCTCATCTAATGGGTAATATTGTAGACTGGCAAAAAATGTACCCTATGCTCAAAAAAAATAAAATTATAATACTTGAGGACTCAGCGGATACATTAGGCGCAACATACAAAAATAAATCGACAGGTTATTTTGCTGATATTAGCATCACAAGTTTCTATGGATCTCATATCATTAATTGTGCAGGGAATGGTGGTATGGTTTGTTTTAATAATAAAAAACTTTATGAAAAAGCTAAGCTTTTGAGGTCTTGGGGCAGAAGTTCTTCACTTTACGATGAAAAATCTGAAAGAATTGAGAATAGGTTTAATATAAAACTAGATGGAATTAAATACGATAAAAAATTTGTTTTTGAGACTATTGGCCACAATTTAGAACCTTCTGAACTTGGTGCAGCGTTTGGATTAGTACAACTAAAAAAATTAAACTTTAATTTAAGAAAAAGAGAAATAAATTTTAAAAAACATACAAAGTATCTTAGCAAATATTCAGATTATTTTATTTTACCAAAACAATTGCCAAAATCGAGATCTGGTTGGTTGGCCTACCCAATTACAATAAAAGAAAAAGCTCCTTTTACGAGAACCGAAATGCAAATATTTCTTGAAAAGAGAAACATTCAGACAAGGGTTGTATTTACTGGAAATATAACTAAGCAACCTGGATTTAAAAAAATTAAATGCATAAAATCAAAGAAAGGATATCCCGAGGCTGATAAAGTTATGAAGAACGGTATACTTTTAGCATGTCACCATGGATTGAGTGATAAAATGATAAAACATATTCATGCTTCAATTGATAAATTTATTGAAAGCAAAATAAATTAAAAAATTTACTAATTTTTAGAAAGTCGTTTTAAATCAGCATCGATCATCATTTTAATTAATTTTTTTAAATTAATTTTTGGACGCCACTTCAAAATTCTATTTGCTTTTTTGTAAGAACCTTTCAAATAGTCTACCTCTGTAGGTCTATAGTACTTAGTATTTATTTTTATAATAATTTTTTTTGTATTTTTAATTATAGCAACCTCATGAATGCCTTTGCCCTTCCACATAATCGGAATATTTAAAGATTTACATGAATTATTTATAAAATATTTTACGTCAAAAACTTTATTTGTTGCAATAACATAATCATCAGGTTTATTCTGTTGAAGCATTCTCCACATAGCCTCAACATATTCCTCAGCATAACCCCAATCTCTTTTGGCATATATATTCCCAAGTTCTAAAAACTTTCTTTTTCCAAGTTTAACTTCGCATAGCTGCTTAGTGATTTTCCGTGTGACGAACTCTTCTCCTCTCAATGGAGACTCATGATTAAAGAGAATGCCTGAACAACAAAACATATTATATGCTTCTCTGTAATTTTTTGTAATTTCGTGTGCAAACAATTTTGATGCTGCATAAGGACTTCTAGGATTAAATTTTGTATTTTCGTCTAGAACATGTTTATTTACTTTCCCATACATTTCTGATGATGATGCTTGATAAAATCTCGTTTTTGGTGAAAAATTTTTAAGTGTGTCTAATATTCTTAATGGACCAAGCGCTGTTACATCTGAAGTTGAAATTGGAGTATGGAATGAGGCTTTCACAAATGATTGAGCAGCTAAATTATAAATTTCATTAAATTTATATTTTTTTATTATAGAGATAATTGAATTTACATCACTTAGGTCAAAGTCTTCATAAATTAATTTATTTTTTATACCTAATTCTATGTGGCGCCATCCACTATCTCTTGAAGATCTTCTATCTGCCGCGATTACTTTATAGTTTTTACTAATAAGTAACTTGCATAAATAAGCTCCATCTTGGCCAGAAGATCCAGTTACCAAAGCAATTTTTCTTTTTTTCATTTGAATTAATTTATTATCTTATTTTTTTTTAAAGACCAAATTAAAAAACCTACAGGATAAAAGTAAACAATACTCAACCAATTATTGAAAAAATTCCCTCCTGGGATGATTGGCCAGAGGGTTATGAAGATACAGATCATAAGACTAATTTCAAAATCGCTGAAGTATGGTTTTCTATTGAAATATAATTTGTAAAAATGAGAAATGAAAGAATAAACAAATAAAAGAAAAAGTAATGAAATTAATATTAAACCTATTATACCACTTTCTGTTAAAATCTGAATATATGTATTATGTGGATGTGTTGAACACCCATTTCCAATTAAAAAATTTGGACTATCACAATATTTTCTAAAATTTTTAGGTCCTATCCCAAAAATTTTATTTTCATTAAATATTTTTATAGATGTTCGATAAATATTATCGTACTGCTCAGAAAATATATAAAATCTCTCATTTTCTTTAAAGTATACCCCAATATGTTCTTTATATGTTTCATCGTCACTGAGAAAATTTTGGACTGTTTTTTTACTAAAGCCAATCTGATTTAAAGTTTGATCTACTATTCTTATTTTAGCAGCTGGATAATAAACACTAATTACTAAAAATGCCAAAATAGATGTAATTAAGCTGTAAAATCTTAATTTTTTAAAATTAGACAGGAGAAAAATTAATAGGATAGCAGCAAAGTTAACTATAAATAGCGCTGTTCTCTCAGCTGTGATGAATATTAAGATATCTGTTAAAATAAAAACAACTGAAAAATAAAAAAAATAAATTTTTTTTTTGTTTAATTTATAAACATAAATTAGACATGCAAAAAAGAGAGGAAAAAACCTTGCTAAATAACTTCCGAGTTTTGCCTCTTCTCCAAAAAGACTTGTCACTCTATGCCCACTTGCTAAGTACATACCAAAGAAATTTTCTTTAGTAAAAAATTGTTTAAGACCATCAAAAATAAGAAAAGTATAAATTATAAGTAAAATAAAAAATAAGTATTTTATAAGATACGGTCTATTATCTAATACTAACCACAAACTTAAACTAAGTAAGCAAAAACGAAAATATGGTAACGATGATTTGAGAGAAAATAATGAGTGATCTGAAAAAATAGAAATTATTATTAAATATAAGTATACAATTGAAAATAGTTTAAAAAAAGCTGATTTAAAATAATTAAATTCTTTATTTTTAATTACATAGATTAAAAAAAATATTGATATTAATACGACAACTAAATCAGATAAAAAAGGGCCAGTTATAAGTAAAAACGGGATACTTAAAATTAAATAAAATTGGTATGTAATTAATCTATAATTTGAAAAAAATTCTAATTTCACAAAACTGAGAGTTTAATTTATTTTAATCCACCTAGTTCATTTAAATATTCTTGAGATCCTGATTTTCCAATAATATCATTTTTTAAAGCTATTGATTTTATTATAATTTTTTTATCCGTATTATGTGTTATCTCTTTAATATACGAAAAAAAACCACAATCTATTAAATGATCTTCTAAAACTATTATTTCTTTCCATTTATAAATTTCTTTAGCAATTTTTTTTTTAAACTTCTGCCCCCAAATTGGGCATGAGCTTAAACTGAATTTTTTATATTTACTTTTGTTCAAAAATTTTAAACCAGTTAAAAGTGTTGAACCTGTTGTTAAAATTAATTTTTTAGTTTCAGGATTTTTTTTTATCTCAAAAAAATTTGCGTCTGTTATTTGAATATTACTTTTATGGATTGCTGGTTCACCAGTTTTATTGAGTCTTAAATAACAAGGACCATTGTTTTTAATTGCATATTTAACTAAAGAATTTACTTCTATTGGGTCCCCTGGTGATAAAATACTCATATTAGGAAAAAGACGCATAAGTCCATAGTCCTGAATTGCGTGATGAGAGTATCCAAGGCTACCATATGCTAATCCACCACCAACTGTTACTATTGTTACAGGAAGATTGTGGTAATCAATATCATTTCTTATTTGTTCTGCACATCTAAATGTAGGAAAATTTGCAATTGAATAAGTAAATACTTTAAATCCCTCCGAAGCAAGACCAGCAGCCATTGTTGTCATGTTTTGTTCGGCTACACCTGCATTATAAAATCTGTCAGGAAACTTATTCGCAAATTCCTCTACTACACTAAAGCCAAGATCTCCGACAATTAATACAATTTTTTTATTTTTAGAAGCAATTTTTGTTAAAGTATTGATAAAAGTATTCCTCATTTTAAAATCTCACTCTTAAATTTAATATATTCGTTTTCATTTGGAGGTTTGTAATGCCACAAAACTTTATTCTCCATCTCTCTAACACCTTTTCCTTTGATAGTGTTTGCTATGATCAATAAAGGTTTTTTTTGATTTTTTAAAGTAAAAACTTTTTCCAACTGATTAAAATCATGACCATCAATTATTTTCACATCAAGACCAAAACTTAAAAATTTTTTTTTTAAAGGTTCAATTTTAATAATTTTATTTATGAAATCTAAGCTCTGAATTTTGTTATAATCAACAATTACAATTAAATTATTTAACTTATGGTGAGAAGCAAACATAAATGCC
>CENP01035706.1_pt1 | contig 10686 bp, 10 predicted proteins | sample 361281 | NCBI WGS metagenome assembly CENP01 (sample SAMEA2591122, study PRJEB7988) | marine metagenome | biome: marine biome (ENVO:00000447); feature: deep chlorophyll maximum layer (ENVO:xxxxxxxx); material: saline water (ENVO:00002010), including plankton (ENVO:xxxxxxxx) | depth 70 m
CAGTTTGGAAACTAAATTAGTCGAGGGTTTGTTTTTCGCTGGCCAAATCAACGGAACTACGGGCTATGAAGAGGCGGCATCTCAAGGTTTGATGGCAGGAATAAACGCCCATCTAAAAATCAACAAAAAGGAATCTCTCGTACTCAAAAGAAATGAAGCTTATATCGGTGTACTCATCGATGACTTGATCACCAAAGGCACCGAGGAACCCTACCGAATGTTTACCTCAAGGGCAGAATACCGAACTTTACTCAGGCAGGACAACGCTGACCTAAGATTGACACCTTTGTCCTATGATTTGGGTCTGGCCAAAAGAGACCGATTGGAAGCAGTTGAGGAAAAGGCTTCCAAAACAAAAGAATTGGTGCACTTTTTCAAAACCCAAAGCTATAGTCCTGCAGAAGTTAATCCAATATTAGAAAAACATGCATCGGCTCCGGTTAAGCAATCTGATAAATTCAGTAAAATATTGTCCCGACCCGAAATAAGCCGTAAAGATTTGGCCAACATTTCTTCTGTAAAAGTCTTTGTGGAGAAAAGTGAAATATCTGAGGAGGTATATGAACAAGCTGAAATTCAAATCAAATACTCAGGTTATATCGAGAAAGAAATGGCCAACGCGGAAAAGCTTAATCGCTTAGACCACATAAAAATACCTCAAGATTTTGATTATAATATTCTTGCTTCGCTTTCATATGAGGCAAAAGAAAAACTGAATTACATCAAACCTGTCAATTTATCTCAGGCCTCAAGAATCAGTGGAATCAACCCTAGTGACATCAGCGTACTTTTGGTAAAGCTGGGTCGATAAATGTTCCACGTGGAACTTATGAGCAAGTTAAAGAAAAATAAAATAATGCAAGCGACTGATCATTTGGTGAGTGAGTCATCCTTTGATATTTATTGGGACAATGGCTCGCAAAGGGCTTGGACAGATGTTGAGGATTTAGATTCACTCGATCTTTATTATGAATCACAAGAATATATATCACATAGAACACGGATACAATTCTTAACTCAACGTCTTTATATTTGGGGGAGAGCATTGATGCTCAATTATAAGTACTCACTTTTCAAAAAAAACATCCCGCCAAAGTGTAATTTATTAGATATGGGTTGCGGTACAGGGTCATTTCTGTCCTTCATGAAAAAAAAAGGACATCAAGTTCTTGGCATTGAAAATAATACCAATGCAAGAAGGGTTTGTGATGAAAAAGACATTAAAGTTTACCCTAATGAAGCTGAATTATCAACGAATCGTTTTGACATAATTACCCTTTGGCATGTAATAGAACATTTGGCTGCACCCGAACAAAGGATCGCCGCTTATCATAATCTGCTTAAATCCCAAGGTATTTTGGTTATAGCCGCTCCTAATTTCGACAGCCATGATCGCATGCATTATCATAAAGACTGGGCTGCTCTGGATGTGCCGAGACATTTATGGCATTTTACTCCCAAGGGTATGATCTCAATGGTTGAGGAGATTGGCTTCAAGTTGATCAAAAAAAGTCCACTACTGTTGGACGTCTTTTATATTTGTTATCTCTCAGAAAAACACAGAAAGAAAATATTTCCGCTACTAAGAGGACTGATTAAAGGATGCTTCTTTTCTTTTAGGTCATTCTTTAGCGCCAAACACTCTTCACTGGTTTTTATTTTTAAGAAACAGGCTCCTTAGAATTAAGCAGACGCGTCATTGCCAAGGAAAAATTACTGAATAAAATCTTAGGATTGGCATTACGCTCCAAGTGATAGGAAGCATCTTCTAATAGTCTCACGATGGGAAGTAAATTGATACTGTGGATATAAGGTGCGAATTTTTTCATATCAAAATCAGAATGAATTTTAAAGTCATATAAAGATTCTGATTTATAAGAGATTAACATAGATTGTCTTATAAATTCCAATGCGTAAAGCAAAAATGCTTTTTGTTGTTCGCGCTGCAAGTCAGCGACTTTGTCTGCCCATTTGATTAAATCAATGACAAAGGCCTTATTTACCCTAGCTTTAAATGCAGTCCTGAGAAAGGTTATCCACAAATGTTCAAAATCAATCGCATGATCAGGTGTGTTAAGTTCGGCCAAGACTTTTCTCCAGCTACCTCTCATGGAGGAAACGCTGCTCGGTGGGACTAATCCCGAATCCAATCGATCTAAACCTTTTATGATCTCTTGAGGACTTAAAGGCTTCAATTTTATCTCTTGACATCGAGAAACTAATGTGGGTAAAATACTCTCCGTCTGTTCACAGACCAGTAGAAAAAAAGTGTTTTTTGGGGGCTCCTCCAATAGCTTAAGCAATTTATTTGAAGCCTTTTCAGATAATTTATGAGCACCAAATAAAATCATAACTTTATTACCTGCGTTATGTGCTTTTAGATACATTTTGTGATGAATTATTGTCACTTCTTTTACTCCAATCATTCCCTGCTTATTTCCCGCTTCCAACATATGGATCCAATCTTGGGTTGATCCGTAAGGGTCATTTTGCAGAAAGTCATTCCAAGAAGATCTATAATCATCCGAAACCACCTTAGCGCTTCTTGAGGACTTCTTTATTACTGGATATACAAAATGTAGGTCGGGATGATCCCAAGGCTTTTTGATGGGAGTTTGATTGTTTTCTGCACCTACTAAGACGTCAAAGCCACGTAGTAAACCCATAGCACAATAGAGGGCCAAGGGAAGGCCTCCATAGCCCATTGAGTCTATAAACAACTGGCAATGAGGCATTTGAGATTTGATTATCATCTGTTTTAACTGATTCTTTAATCGATTTTGACCAATTATCTCATTATAATACATATTATATAAAAAGCTTAGTAAATATAAAAATAGTCAATCCTTTTGGTTTTCAGTTTCTGCCCAAAAATTATGTTTCCAGCAGGGGAAAACCTTTTGATCATCAGCATAAAAAAGGTATTTTTGAGAAAAATTTAAAGCATGCGAACCATAGCAAATCAAGACTTTTCGAATCGTAGAGCCGTTGTAAGAGTTGACTTCAATGTACCGATCGATGACAACCTTCAAGTTACCGACGCCACCAGAATCAAAGCGGCCAAGGAAACCATAGACTATATTCTCAATCAGGGTGGAAGTTGTGTGCTGTTATCCCATCTAGGTCGCCCTAAAGGAAAAGACTCTAAACTATCTCTAATAAATATAGTAAGTAAAGCAGAGGAAATTATAGGAGTACCTGTCAGCTTTTTTGGGGATTGTGTGGGTCCAAACGCAGAGGTAGCTACCGCTTCACTGGCACCAGGTTCCGTTATGCTTATGGAAAACTTGCGTTTTTACCCAGAAGAAATTGCAGGAGATTTAGACTTTGCCAAGAGACTATCAAAGTTGGGAGACTGTTATGTAAATGATGCATTTGGAACTGCTCATAGGGCACATGCCTCTACTACCATTATGGCACGGTTCTTCCAAAAAGACAAATTTTTTGGCAGGCTGCTAGAAAAAGAAGTGAACGCTATAGAAAAGGTTATGAAAACGGGAGAAAAGCCAGTTCTCGCCATTTTAGGTGGAGCCAAGGTGTCTTCTAAAATTACTATCATCGAAAACATGTTGGACAAGATTGATCATTTGATCATTGGGGGAGGTATGGTGTATACTTTTGTCAAAGCACAGGGCGGTAGTGTAGGAAAGTCCATTTGTGAAGAGAATTACTGCGACTATGCACTACAGTTATTGGAAAAAACAAAAGCAAAAGGTATTCAGGTTCACCTCCCAGTAGATGTAATTATTGCGAATGAATTTTCGAACGATGCGCAACAAAAAATCTGTAAAGTAGGAGAAATCCCTGACGATTGGCAAGGTTTGGATGCGGGTCCTGAAACCCTAAAAAACATTGAATCTTTGGTAATGCAGTCTAGAACTCTACTGTGGAATGGTCCATTAGGAGTGTTTGAATTTGAAAATTTTGCAGGGGGAACCATTAAGCTGGGGGAGTTTATTGCTAAAAGTACTGCGGCAGGAGCTTTTTCACTAGTAGGAGGTGGAGACTCAGTGTCAGCGGTCAAGCAATTTGGGTTTGAAGAAAAAATGAGCTATATATCTACAGGTGGTGGTGCTATGCTCGAAAGCTTGGAGGGTAAAACATTACCTGGAATTGCCGCCCTAATGGAATAAGTCCAACCCCATGAAAAAAACAGTTTTCTTTATTTTTATAAGTCTCAGCATATCTTGTAAGAAACAAAAAAACAATCAGCGTTACTTACCCGATTCCAGTGCCAATATCAACCACCTGACCGTTGTAATGCCCGAAAAAAGCTGGAAGGGATTACTGGGTAATAAAACACGTGCGTTGCTGGAGACCCCTTACGAAGGTTTGCCTTTTGACGAACCCCAATTCACTCTCAAATACATCCCTCCTAAAGTATTTACCGGGTTTGCCAAAAACAGCCGAAATATTATCTGGTTTGTCAAAGACACCATTGCTCGGTTTCAAATTACGGAAAACTTAATTGCTCAACCTCAATTGGTAGCCAGAGTAACAGGGGAGGACGACGAAGTACAAGCTTATTTTTTAGAGGAAAATATCAGTTTATTCAAAGCTACGTTGACGGAAAAAGAGCGTGTAGAGAAAAGAAGAAGAATCAAAAAATCTCCCACTAAAGATGATAATTTACAAAAACGGTTCAATATTGGTTTGGTCTATCCCACAGCATACAAAACCGTTAAAGACACCACTAATTTTGTTTGGATTCAAAAAGAAATTCCAAAAGGGCATATGAACTTGGTCGCTTATACACTACCTCTAAAGGTAATGTTTGGAAATGTAAAAAAGCGCATACTTGAAATAAGAGATTCAATAGGAAAAACTTTCATTCCAGGGAGACTGAAGGGTTCCTATATGATTACAGAAAAAGCATACCGCCCCTACTTTTACAGAACCCAAAAGCAGGGAAAACGAACCTACATAACTAAAGGCACCTGGGAGGTGGCTAATGATTTTATGGCAGGACCATTTATCAATTACATGATAAGAGATACCTTAAGAAAAAGATGGATGGTGATTGAGGGCTTTACGTTTGCGCCTGCTTCAAATAAAAGGGATCAGATGTTTGAACTCAACACAATAATAGATGCAGTAGCAATTGAATAGGCTACTTATTATCTATTTTGGTGTCAGATTTATCTTCATCTTCTTTAGTGGCATTTTTAAATTCTTTAATACCACTACCCAATCCTCTCATCAATTCTGGGATTTTTCTTCCTCCAAAGAGCAAAAGAACAACTACTACAATAAGAATTATTTGTGGTGCACCGATCATACCTAGAGAATAGATTATTAAATACATTAACTAAATTTAGTCAAATGTAAATAATTATTCGATGTAATCTAAATTTCTTTAATCGGCCATTAATTAATTTTTAAGGGTAAACACTATATTTGTTTTAATGGCACGACAAAAAAAAATGAAACGTATTTGGATTCAAAACTTATTGAACCGCTATAGAGTAGTAATTATCAACCAGATCACTTTTGAAGAAAGATTTTTTTTCAGAATATCTCAGTTCAACATTATTATTCTTTTCAGCCTATTTGTATCAGCTATTGCTATTGGATCATTTTTCTTGGTGGCCTATACTCCAATTAAAGAATTTATACCCGGTTACACGAGTATAAAAATAAGAAAAGAGGCAGTGAAAAACAGTTTCTTGTTGGATTCCCTCACTATTGAGTTTCAAAAGCAAAATCGTTTTATTGAATCTATCAAAAGAGCTTTAACGGGTGAAATTAAAATTAACGAAAGGGATATAACCGACACCCAAGGCCAAAGCCTTGAAATTCTTAATTCCGGCAATTCTATTACGAAAGCAGATTCCTTGCTCCGACTTGAAGTCTCCCAAGAGGACAAATACAATGTAATTCCCAACGACTTAAGTAACGTAAAGTACCTACTCTACCCTCCTGCTATTGGACCTATTTCTCAAGTCTACGATGCTGAAAACAAGCATTTTGCAGTAGATATTGCGCTGAAAGAATATGCTCCAGTTATGGCAGTGGCCCATGGCACAGTTATCTTTTCTGAATGGACTGTAGAAACAGGGTATGTAATCATTGTCAAACACGACTACGGTTTATTGACTGTTTACAAGCACAACTCCTCCTTAGAAAAAAAACAAGGAGATTTGGTCAAGGCAGGTGAAGTGATTGCTAAAGCAGGTAATACAGGAGAATTCTCTACTGGATGGCATCTCCATTTTGAATTGTGGATCAATGGCTATGCGATAGACCCCTTGGATTTTATTGATTTTTCAAAGCCAATATGATAAAAAAAATTGGGGCAAAAATATTCGCCAATATTATCCACAATAAAAACCAAAAGTGGATCAAAAACCCGTTGATTGCCCAAAAAAAAACATTTGATTATCTGATTAGAAAAGCCAAAGCAACTGATTTTGGCATTGATCATGATTTTTATAAGATTAAAAACTATAAAGACTTTCAGTCATTGGTTCCTATAAGGGATTATGAAGGACTCAAACCCTATGTGGATCAAATGCTTAAAGGAAAAGCTTCTGTATTGTGGCCAGGCAAACCTTTATATTATGCTAAAACCAGCGGAACTACCTCTGGCGCTAAGTACATCCCCCTAACCAAAGAATCCATGCCTACCCACATAGTAGCAGCTCGAGACGCATTGCTCAACTATATATACGAAACGGGCAATACCGGTTTTATTGAAGGCAAACAGATTTTTCTCCAGGGAAGCCCAATAATAAATAAAAAAGACCAGAACAACATAGGGAGACTTTCGGGAATTGTTGCCCACTATGTGCCAAAATATTTACAAAAAAGCAGAATGCCCTCTTGGGACACCAACTGCATAGAGGATTGGGAAACTAAGGTCGATGCTATTGTAGAGGAAACCATACTTGAAAACATGACACTCATCGCAGGTATTCCCTCTTGGGTACAAATGTATTTTGAGAAACTTATGCAGCAAAACGGAAGACCTATAGGAGAAATATTCCCTGAATTTTCATTGTTTGTCTACGGAGGAGTCAACTATGAACCCTATCGCCCTATGTTCAAAAAACTTATTGGTAAGCCGGTAGATAGCGTTGAGCTTTTTCCTGCATCCGAAGGGTTTTTTGCCTATCAAGATCAACAAAATGAAAAGGGTCTAATTTTATTATTGAATAATGGCATATTTTATGAATTCATAAAAGCCGACGAATTTGGGGATGAAAACCCAAAAAGATATACCTTAGGGGAAGTAAGTTTGGGCGTTAACTATGTATTGATCATCTCCACCTCTGCAGGATTGTGGGGCTACAATATTGGAGATACCATAAGCTTCGTTTCACTCAAACCCTATCGACTTGAAGTTACGGGAAGGATAAAACATTTTATATCTGCTTTTGGGGAACACGTCATTGGCAAAGAAGTTGAAACTGCAATACAGATGGCCTGTAAAAGCACTCCTGTTCAAGTAAAAGAATTTACAGTTGCTCCTATGATTAACCCAGAAAATGGACTTCCCTATCATGAGTGGTTTATAGAATTTGAAAATCCTCCCGAAAACATTCAAGACTTTGCCGAAAAACTGGATCATATAATGCAGCAGCAAAATGTCTATTACCAAGATCTATTGGAAGGGAAGGTTTTAAAAACTTTAGAGATCAGCTCCGTGTCCAACGGTGGATTTCAAAATTATATGAAAAGTATTGGAAAACTGGGAGGACAAAACAAAGTTCCACGCTTATCTAACGACAGAAAAATTGCTGATAAACTTTTTTTAATGTAGTCCATGTATAACAATAATTCCCATCAGAAACGATTTCAAAAAACCTTAGATTTTTTAGATCGACACATAGACCCTCAAATGTCCGTATTAGATTTGGGGATTGAAAACCCCTTATCTGAATTGATGAAAGCCAAAGGTTATAAGGTAAAAAACACCAAAGGGGAAGACCTTGATGAAGATCAAAACTTTTTGACCCAAACTAAAACAGAGGTCGTCACTGCTTTCGAAATACTTGAACATTTGCTATCGCCCTATCAAGTTTTGAAAAGCATACAAGCCGATAAATTGGTGGTCAGTATTCCATTGAAATTATGGTTTGCTCCTGCTTATCGAAGTAAAATTGACATAAGAGATCGTCATTTTCATGAATTTGAGGACTGGCAGTTTGATTGGTTATTGGAGAAAACAGGTTGGAAAATTATAGCCTCAGAGAAATGGATTAACCTACCTGAGTCAATTGGATTCAGGTCATTGCTAAGGTGTTACTTTCCAAGATACTACATTGTTTATGCCAAAAAAGTAAAGTTTAGCTCTTGAAAATTTACATTGTCATACCCGCCCACAACGAGGAGGATAACATCGCTAAGACCATACAATCATTAGTTAACCAGCAGTTGAAACCTAAACGCTTGATTGTGGTCAATGACAATTCATCCGATCAGACTTCCGAAATAGTAAATCGTTTTCGAAAGCAACATCCCTGGATAGAGTTGGACCATAAAAAATCTTCAGATGAACACCTTCCTGGGGCCAAAATTATAGAGGCGTTTTATCATGGATATGATTTATTGGACGAAAACTATGACCTGATTTGTAAATTTGATGCAGATATGGTTTTTGAAGAAGATTACCTGATACGTTTATCCCAACAATTCAATGAAAATAATCGCCTGGGAATAGCTGGCGGGCAGTGTTATATCAAAAAAGGAAATGAATGGGTTTTGGAAAAACTTAATAGAGATGATCATATCCGAGGATCACTAAAAGCTTACCGAAAAGAATGTTTTCTAGAAATAGGAAAAATTGCTAAATCCATTGGCTGGGACACATTGGATGAATTGATGGCTCAATATTATAAATGGGAGATTAGGGTAGACACCTCTCTAAAAGTAAAGCATTTAAAGTCCACAGGCTCAAATTATAGTAATGGTGCAACGCGACTGCAAGGGGTCGCGACTTATCGGATGCGGTTTGGCTTAATTTTGACCGTTATAATTGGATTGAAACGTGCATGGATCAAGCGAGAAATAAGTCTTTTTTTTAGTTATATCGTAGGTTATTTGCAAGCCAAAATATCAAGCACTTCGTTTATAGTAGACATAAAACAAGGTAAGTTTTTGAGATATCACCGCTGGAAAGCTATTTTTAGGAGGATTAAAATTAAATAAGACGCACTTAATTATATCTGTTAACAATGGAAAAATTAAACATATTGGTGTTGGGTGACGGTGGCAGAGAACACACCTTTTGCTGGAAAATTGCGCAAAGTACAATGGTTAGAAACCTTTTTGCAGCCCCTGGAAATGCTGGAACAGCTGACATTGCGACTAACCTCAACATAGGCGTTAATGATTTTGATGCACTAAAAAATGCCGCACTTCGAAATAATATTGATTTGCTCATTGTAGGTCCTGAGGAGCCATTAGTCAATGGAATCCACGATTTTTTTCTGGCTGACCCACAATTAAAAGATATCTCCGTTATAGGCCCTAAAAAACTTGGCGCTACACTGGAAGGCAGTAAAGAGTTTGCTAAAGCCTTTATGAGTCGCCATAACATACCTACAGCACAATATGGGAGCTTTACCGCTGAAAATATCGAGAAAGGCTATGCCTTTCTCGATCAAATGACCGCTCCTTATGTACTTAAAGCAGACGGATTAGCAGGAGGTAAAGGAGTATTGATAATTAATGAATTAGATATTGCCAAAAAAGAACTTTACAGTATGCTTTTGGATCAAAAATTTGGTAAAGCTTCAAGAAAGGTGATTATTGAAGAATTTTTATGTGGAATTGAGCTTTCTTGTTTTGTATTGACTGACGGTTTAAACTATGTTACTTTTCCAATGGCCAAAGATTACAAACGCATTGGTGAGGGGGACACTGGATTAAATACTGGTGGTATGGGAGCTGTTTCTCCGGTACCCATTGCAGATAAAAAGTTTTACAAGGATATACAAAATACCATTATCAAGCCTACAATTGAGGGACTAAAAAAAGACAAAATCCCCTACGTAGGGTTTTTATTCATTGGTCTGATTCGTGTGGATGATAAGCCTTATGTAATAGAATACAATGTCAGAATGGGAGACCCTGAAACACAGGTTGTTTTGCCTAGAATTAAAAATGACTTTGTTGAACTTTTAAATGCAACTGCCAGGGGCAAACTGGACGAAGTGAAACTGCAAGTAGATGAAAAGAGCGCCACTACAGTGGTGGCTGTTTCAGGAGGCTATCCTGAAGCTTATAAAAAGGGTAAAATAATAAAAGGCTTGCCCAAAGCTTCAAATAGTACTATTTTTCATGCGGGGACTAAGATATACAAGGACAATATTTTAACTGATGGAGGTAGGGTTCTTTCGGTTACATCTGTGGGTGAAAACTTTGAAGATGCTCTTAAACAAAATTACAAAATTCTTAGAGACATCCGCTTTGAGGGGATATATTTTAGGAGGGATATTGGGTTTGACCTATAAGAAAGAATGAGCAGAGGGATCTTTGTTTTCCTCTCCGCTCTTGTCGAATTTTCGCAATTGATTAATCCAGTATACACCAGCTACGCTTCCTAGTGTCAAAAAGAAAAAACTCATTCCATTCGCCAACCACCAGCTGAAAGGCTCTAATTGGGTTAGCAATTGAAAGGGTAGAAAAAATAGTTCCTCAAATAAACTGCCAATCGCTTCAAATAAATTTTTCATTAATGCA
>CENP01016190.1_pt1 | contig 10668 bp, 9 predicted proteins | sample 361281 | NCBI WGS metagenome assembly CENP01 (sample SAMEA2591122, study PRJEB7988) | marine metagenome | biome: marine biome (ENVO:00000447); feature: deep chlorophyll maximum layer (ENVO:xxxxxxxx); material: saline water (ENVO:00002010), including plankton (ENVO:xxxxxxxx) | depth 70 m
TGAAATAAACCAACAACTCTGACTAAAGCTCCAGGCTTGTTTTCCATGATCAAAATTAATTTTCTTTTTATCATGTTTTTTTATCCTTTGATAACCACATATCTTCAAGACTATGATTGGCGACTAGCATCGGGTAAACATGCTCAGATGGATCAACATATACATCTACAAACACCAGTTTATCCTTCATAGAAAATGCTTTTTCTAAAGCAGGTTTTAATTCAGAATTTTTTTCTACTTTTATGCCAACGTGGCCATATGACTCAGATAATTTTATAAAATCTGGTAGAGAATTCTGATAAGTGCTCTGAGAATGTCTTCCTCCATAATTCATGTCTTGCCACTGCTTAACCATGCCAAGTGCTTCATTATTGATATTAATAATTTTAATTGGAAGATTATATTGAAGACATGTAGACAACTCTTGAATGCACATTTGTATGCTGCCTTCACCAGTTATACATAAAACCTCATCATCTGGAAAGGCTAATTTAACACCCATTGCTGCTGGCAAACCAAATCCCATGGTTCCTAAGCCACCTGAATTTATCCATTTTCTTGGTTCATCAAAATGATAATATTGAGCAGCAAACATTTGATGTTGACCTACGTCTGAGGTCACAAAAGCCCTACCTTCTGTTATGTTGTATACATGCTGCACTACTGCCTGAGGAAGAATAGGATTGTCATCTGATTCGTCTTTATATAAATCATAATTCAAACCATGAGAGGATTTCCAATTTTTTATCTGCTTATGCCATGGCTCTAATTTCTCTTTTTTATATTCATTTAGATTGTTTTCTAATCCCTTAATTATTGCAGCTAACGAATTTTTTACTTGCCCAAATACTGCAATGTTTGCTTCAATTATTTTTGAAACAGATGAATGATCGACATCTAAATGGATAACTTTAGCATCAGGAGAAAATTTTGATGGATTATTGGTTATACGATCATCGAACCTTGCTCCAACCGCAATTATAAGATCAGAATTGTGCATGGCCATATTTGCTTGATATGTTCCGTGCATTCCTAACATGCCAAGAAAACGTTGATGGGTTGCAGGATATATGCCAAGGCCCATTAAAGTATTTGTTACAGGAGCATCTAAAATTTCATTAAGTCTAAATAGCTCGTCCTCTGCATTACTAGCTATTGCACCTCCTCCAGCATAAATAACTGGTTTTTTAGCTTTCAGGATTTCTTTTACAGCTCTATCAATTTGCTCCACATCTGGTTCTATTGGCGGATTATAAGATCTTATATTAGCTTTTTCTGGATAATGATATTCAAATAGATTTTCAGGAGCTGTCATATCTTTAGGGATGTCTATAACAACTGGTCCAGGTCTACCGGATGTTGCAACATGAAAAGCCTCTTGAACAATCTTTGGGATTTCACTTGCATCAAAAACAGTATAACTATGCTTTACTACTGGTCTTGAAATACCAATCATATCTGTTTCTTGAAAAGCATCTGTACCAATAAGGTGGCTTGCCACTTGTCCAGAAATCACCACCATTGGAATCGAATCCATAAACGCAGTTGCAATACCTGTTATAGCATTTGTTGCTCCAGGGCCAGAGGTAACTAAAACAACTCCAGGCTTACCTGTTGCTCTTGCATAACCGTCAGCAGCATGTGTGGCACCTTGCTCATGCCTTACAAGAATGTGTTCAATCTTATCTTGCCTAAAAAGAGCGTCATATATATGCAATGCAGCACCGCCTGGATAACCAAATATAAGCTCAACACCCTCATCGTGGAGTGCTCGCATTAGCATATCTGCGCCAGAAAGTTTCAATTTAGTACCCATAAAAACAAATAAGAATAGCGTTTATATTATTTTAATGATTAAAAAACAAGTTTTTAAAGAATATTTAAGAATGTTTTTTTAGGCTTGAAATTAAATTTTTCATATCAGAGGGCATAGGTATTTCAAAAGATAATTTTTTTTGAGTATCAGGGCATTCAAAAGATAACAATCTTGCATGCAATGCTTGTCTAGAAAATGATCTTATAATTTCTATTAACTCTTTAGAAGATCCTTTTGTTATAGTCTTTGATGGATCATATGTTTTATCGCCAATAATGGGCAACTTTTTTGATGATAAATGAACGCGTATTTGATGAGTCCTGCCTGTTTTTATTGAGACATCGAGTACTGAATAATTGCCTAAGCTCTGATTTAATTTAACATTTGTTATTGCATCCTTGCCATCGGACCTTAATGCCATTTTAGTTCTATTAAATTTATCTCTACCAATTGGATAGTCAATAGTAAAACTTCCAAGGGTTGGTCCAGCTACGACAGCAATATATTCTTTTGTAATTTTTCTCTCTTGCATGAGCTGTATGAAATAATTTCTAAACTTTTCATTTTTTGCAACCAATAAAACACCCGAAGTATCTTTATCGAGCCTATGAACAATTCCACTCCTGGGCAAATTAGCTAGTTTAGGATATTTATATAATAAGCCATTTGCTAATGTTCCATCATTACAACCTGAACCTGGGTGCATTACACATCCAGGCGACTTATTAATAATAATAAAATTATCTGATTCAAAATGGACGTCAAAATCAACTTTTTGACCTGCCCATGAAATTTTATTTTCTTCAATAGGATTAATTTCTATTTCGTCGTTTTCATTAACTAGATCTTTTGGATTTGATATTTCTCCATTTACTAACACTCTTCCTTCCAAAATCCATTTTTTTATTTGCGTTCTTGAATAGGTTTGAAAAAGTACTGTAGCAACTTTATCCAATCTTTGATTTACTAAATTTGATGGTACATTTTTTAAAATCATATGAACTTACAAAAAAAAAACTTATCTAAATACATGTTTTAAAACTTAAATTACAATTATGCAGGTAAAATATGCAGATAATGAAATATAGTCAAAATGTTCAAAAATTAATTTGTACTCTTATTGTATCCACATTAATTGTTAGTTGTAACTCTGACGGTCCTGAAATAGAGCAGCCTGAAAAAATTTATTATGATTTAGCTCAAAAGAGAATGTTAAATCAGAATTACATTGGTGCTATAGAATCTCTCGAAGCCATTGAATCAAAATATCCTTTTGGCAGATACGCAGAACAAGCCCAAGTTGAATTAATTTACGCAAATTTTATGAATGGTCAAACTATTGGATCACATGCTGCAGCTGAAAAATTTATTAGGCTATACCCTCGACATCCAAATATTGACTATGCGTATTTTATGAAAGGCCTTTCAAGCTACACTCGCGATAAGGATCTTATTATTAGATTTACCAATACAGATATCTCAAATAGAGATATAACTGGAGCAAAGGAGTCATTTGCAGAATTAACTGAATTTTTGACTAGGTTTCCTGATAGTCAATATGCTCCATATGCAAAACAAAGAAATATTTATTTAAGAAATATGATTGCAAGAAATGAATTAGCAGCTGCAGACTATTATCAGTCAATAGATGCTCATGTCGCAGCTATAAGAAGAGCAAAATATGTTATTGAAAACATACCAAATTCGAGTGAGAATTTCAGAGCTCTTAAGGTTTTAGAAAAATCATATAAAGCCCTTGGTTATGAAGATCTTCGTGATGATATACTCAAAATAATTGCACTTAACTATCCCGATAATGCTTCGAATACATCAGAAGAGTCTGACTGGTCATGGGGTTTTCTTGGAAATTCTAAACCCGAGCCAAATACAAAATAGATGATCTTTTTAAAGATCCTTCCCTTATTGATACCATTAATAATCTTCTTAATTCCGATAATTGCCAAAGGTTATTTAAAGTATCTTTTCACCAATAAAAAATCAAATAAAGATGATTTGATGTTTGCGTGTGATAAATGTGGAACTTACTCACACGAATCGATTGTAATTAAAAAAAAAGGTAAAAACTTTTGCTCTAATGAATGTGCTAATGCTTAATTTTTTTTAGTACTATAAACATTGCAGGAATATATAGTAACGCTGTCATTGTTGCTCCCAATACACCAATGCTCATAGCCCAAGCTAAAGGCCTAAAAAATACACTTGCAAAAATTAAAGGAGCAAACCCGCCAAGAGTAGTCAAAGAAGTAGTAATTATGTGTCTTGTTGATCTTATAACAACTTCTATTAATTCAGCCTTTGATATTAATTTTTTTTCAGCCTCTTCTTTTATATGTGATAAAACTATAATTGAGTCATTTATTGAAAGTCCTATCAAGCCAACAGCAGCAACAGTTCCTATAAACCCATAGTTCTGTTGTCCAATAAATAAACCTAAAAAAGATAGTCCAACTGACAAAATTGCAACTGATAAAATTATTGCAGCCTGTCTGAAAGAATTTAATGCTAGCACCAGTCCAATTACAATCAGAATTAAATAAATAACTGCTGATGAATATAAGGAAGCTTGCGATTCTCCTCTTGTTTCAGCTTCTCCCAATTGTTTTATAGAATATCCTAGAGGCAACTCACTCTTGAACTGCTCGACATCATTTTTAATATACTCTTCTGTTGCAGATGATAAGGTCCCTGTCCAAACCCAACCCTCAACACTGTTCATTCTTTGACCATCTTGTCTTGTAATGATTGAAGACTTATTTGTTATTCTACTTTCACCAAAACTATCTATATATTCAAAACCATTTTGAGAAGGGATGGTTAAATAACTTGCTGACCCTAAAATATCATCAGGTTTGTTAATGCCTTTTAGCCTAATTGGGATTTCTTTATTAGAATCTAGCATGGTTCCAACAATTACACCGTTATTGGCAGCATATAATTCATTAACTAAATTTTTTGGATTTATGCCTGACAAAGAAATATTTGAATTGCTGAGCTCAAGCTCAATATTAGTATTTATGTTTGAGGTTTCTGATTTTGTAAGACTTATATCAGGAGCATTATTAATGATGAGTTCCAATTTTTCTCCAAGCTGTTTCAGAACATAGGGATCATCGCCAAATATTACATAACTAACATCTGAAAAAACTGGAGGGCCTGCAATAAAGCTATCTACTATTACAATAATATCTGGATTTTTATCTACAATGAGTTTTGAAAGCTCAGGCAAATTATCAATCATTTGATAATAATCTTTTGCAAAAAATACAGACTGAGCTACATTATTTGAGCCTTGCTTTTCCTTACCACCAACAATGTTCATTAAAACTCTTGGCATTCGTCTCCCTACAAACCAATAATCTTTTTCAACTTCAACAAGGCCAGACTCAAGAACCTGATTTCTTATAATCTTTGCTCTCTCAAGGGTCTTTTCAGCAGACGCATTGGATGGCAACTCAATATTAATCCTAAACATATCTCTGTCTTGTGCGGGAAAAAAATCCTTTGGTAAAGTTGTAAATAGTAAAAATCCAAGGACAGGTAAAGAAATAGAAATTAATAATGCTCTTCTTGGAACTGCGAAAGACCAAGTTAAAAAACTTCTATATTGATCAAGAATCTTTTTGTTGTGATAGCCCTCACTATGAATATCAACATTTTTAAAATATGGAATTTTTTCCATATAACTCATTAAAACTGGTACTAATAAAATTGCTAAGGCTAGAGATGAAGTAATGGACATAATAACTGTCAAAGCTAAGCCACTAACAAACTCAATACTAGGGCCCTCTCCAGTAACAATTGGTAAAAATGCAAATACTGTTGTTCCGGTTGCAGCTGTGAGAGGTATTATGAGGTGTTTTACTGATTCACTAATTGAATCCTTTATAGAAAGACCAATGTTTCTTCTGTGCTTATAATCTTCAACAACTATAATTCCATTGTCAATCAATAGACCAAGAGCAATTATTATCCCAGTTATTGATGTCTGATGAAGAGGCAAGCCAATAGCCCTACATCCAATCATCACCAAACATACTGAAAAAGGGAGTATTAAAGTAACAATAATTGCAGGCCTTAAACCCAAAAAAAATAGACTAATACTTAGAACAAAAAATATAGCAAGAGAAAAACTTTTTATTAACTCATTAAATTTCTGTGTTGTATATGATGATTCATTATATATTTCTTCAATAGTGATTTCTTCTGGTAAAGAGGATCGCATTTCATCTACAACTAATCTTGCTCGATCAACATAATCATGAACCCTTTGTGACATAGATCCTAGTGCTGCGACTGAGACAACAACTCTTCCGTTATATAAGAAAATATCTTCAACAGGTGATAATGGTTTTTTTGAAATGTTTGCAATATCTTGAAGTTGAATAATTTCAGAGTTGTTGACAACTTTAATAGGAATTTCAGAAATTTTTTGAATACTTTGAGTGTTATCTTTTAGTCTAATCAAAAACTCAGAATTTTGGTTTGAAGAGACACCTGCTGCTCTCTTATTGTCAAAAGACTCCAGAGCATTTGAAATCTGGCTATATGTTAAACCCAGCGAAGAAATTTTATTAGAATCTACTTCAACTACAATTTCTTCATCTGTTTCTCCATAAATTGCAGTTGCATGAGTGGCGCCAATTGAACTAAGTTTCCTTTTTAGCTGATTGCCTAACCTTGACATCATTACAATTGGTGCCTCGCCCGAACCATTCCAAGATATAGCATATTGAACGGTTATTGGTGGTCCGCTACTTCTGTCGAGAATAACTTCAACCCCTTCTGGAGATATAAACTGAGCTAATTTATCTTGGACCATTGACCATGTTTGTTCGATTAAATCTGGATGGATACTATGTTCTAACTCAACAGTAATGCTTGCATATCCTTGAGAAATAATTGAATCTAATTCCTTAATCTCTTCTACTTCTCTAAGCTTAATTTCAAGTTCATTTACTATTTGAGTTTCAATTCTTTCTGGTGATGCGCCTGGATAAAAAACTCTTACTCCTGACCAACGCTGTGCAAGCTCAGGATTCTCTTGAATGGGAATTGAAATTGCTGAAGAAATTCCGGCTAATAGAATAAAAGAAAGGGTAAGAAATAATATTCTTGGTTTCTCAATAAGAAGATTTATAAAACTCATTGTATATTTAAAGACTTACCTTCAATAATTTTTTGAGCCCCACCCAATACCACAAGATCGCCATCGTTTAATGTTCCATTAACAAATGCATATTCACCTTCAAAATATAAAATTTCTACAAGATCTCTAACAACAACTTTTTTATCATTAACTGTATAAACTGCCCATATGCCCTGTTCGGATTGAGATAAAGATTTGATGGGCACCCATGTGCCTCTTCCTTTTATATTTAAACTTAACTTTAATTCTGCAATTGAACCAGGATCAAAAAATGTATCAAAATTAAAAATTGCCAGCCTATTATCTGAACCTCCTGGTGTCATGGGAGCAAGTCTTGCAAGAACACCTTTAGATTTTTTGTTGCCAATTTTGAAATCATAAAAATTGCCAATATTTAATTTTTCAATAAATTTTAAAGGGATAGATATATGGGCCTTCACATTTTTAGATCCTAAAATTTCTACAATTGGAATTCCGCCGTTTATAACGGAACCCGTATCAAGATATCTGTTTTGAATAACTCCATCAAAGGGTGCTATTAGTTTAGTTTGCTCAAGTTTTACCTTAAAAAACTCATATTGTGATTTAGCTATAAGCTCTTCGGAATTAGCATTATCTAGATCTTGAATAGATATATGCCCTTCTGATCTAAGATCTGTGTATCTATTTAATACTTGTTTAGCTAAATCATATTTGGCTTTAGCCTGTTTAAATTGAGCTGTTGCTTCGCGGTTATCTAATTCTGCGAGTATTTGTCCCTTTTTTACAGCATCTCCAATATCAACATTTATAACATTAATTTTTCCTGGTATTTCAAATGCTAGATTGGATTGCTGAGCAGGTAATAATTTTCCAGGAAACTCTCTTGTAATCTTATAAGAGTCCATCATTTTAACTTCAAGTATTTCAAGCGAGAGCAATTCGGAACTTAAAATTATTGATATCAAAAATAAATTTAGTCTATTAATAATATATTTGATCATTTGACTTTATTAACTAAAAAATTTAATGTTAGCAGTGTAAACATGATAGCTAATATGTTAGCAGTGTCAACATTTAAATAAAATGAAATCATATCATCACGGAAACCTTAAACAAGAATTAATAAATTGTGCTTGTAGGTTATGTGAACGAGATGGGTATACGAAATTAAGTATTCGCTCGCTAGCTAAGGAAAGCGGAGTATCACAAACTGCACCCTATCGTCACTTTGAAACAAAAGAAACATTATATGCATCAGTTGCAACAGAAGGCTTTAAAAAACTTTCAAAAGCTTGCCATATTGATGCAGATAAAAAAATTACGAAAAAGCATCTTGTTGAAATAGGATGTAACTATATTGAGTTTGGTCTTAAAAATGCTAATACCTATGATCTTATGTTTGGCACTGCCGTTGGTAACTTTGCTGAATATCCTGAATTACTAGAATCAGCAAACTCGACTTATGAAAATATGAGATTAAGTTTTTCTAAATTGGCCAGTGACAGTGATGAAGTTATAGCTTTTAAATGTATTACTTTATGGTCAATGGTTCACGGGCTGGTTGGTATATTAAGAAAGGTTCAAGTAGTTGGAGATGACTTTGATGAGGGTGTTGGACCTATATCAACTGCAAGTGTTATAGCAACTAACTTAGAAGATCATTTGGATAAAGTATTAACAGGCCTCATTCAGAGCTAATTATTTCAATATTTATCTTTTCTGAAAAAATAGGATTTTTATGAGGGATGTGAGCATAGTCTCCGACTAAAAGTTGAAGAGTATGTTTACCAGGTTTTAAATTAATGGTTGTTTCTGTCTGACCCTTTCCAAAATGAATATAATTCTCTGTACTTGGTATGGGCCTTGATAAGTTTGGTAATTCAGCATTAATAACAAGATGATGATGTCCAGAATTGCAACCAATAACACCAGCTGGCAATATATCAAAATTCTTAATTCCAAAAACTATCTTTACTTCAGAACTTTTCGAAATGTAGTTATCTTGTGGGCTTATAAAATAGACACTAGCATTAGGCTCTGGAACGCATTCTTCAGCCTGCATGAAAAATATAAAAGATAAAAAACCTGTAATAACAATCTTATTCATAAGATCCATCAACATAAGTAAGAGTATTAATTGCATCTAAATTCTTAGATTCAACTACTTTTCCAATAACAATTGTATGAGTGTGATATTCAATTAACTGATCAACTTCACAGAAGATATTTGCTTGGGCGTCCTTTAAAAATGGAATGTCTGAAAGATCCCATTGATCGGATATAAATCTATTTTTTTCTTCTTCATAATTACTGCAGATATTTGAAAGTTCTTCATGAGTTTTGGTGAGAAGATTAATGCAATACTTAGTTCCGAGTTTTATTGAATCATGAATACCAGCAGTTTTATTTATGCAAACCAATATGCTTGGAGGATCTATTGAAACTGATGTAACAGATGAAACAGTAATCGCATGATATTCATTATTTTCACTTACATTCGACAAAATGCTTACAGAGTAAACATAACTTCTCATTGCTTTTCTAAAATTATCTTGAAGAGACATGTTTGAATTATACTTAGTTTAAATAAAAAAATATCTTGTTATTTATAATTTTATCTAATAAAAAATGAAGAATAGTTTAAGAATATCTGGAGGAAATCTTAGGGGCAAAAAAATACCATTTGAATTTAAAGATTCTCTTAGACCTACTTCAAGCAAGCTTAAAGAAATTTTGTTTAATTGGGTTCAGTTCGAAATTCATGAATGCATTTGCTTAGATTTATTTGCAGGCACTGGCTCACTTGGTATAGAGGCTCTTTCAAGAGGTTCTCCTAAAGTAATTTTTGTTGAACTTAATAAGAAAAATTATTCCTCATTATTAACAAACTTAAAGTGTTTAGGCATAAGAGATAAGTGTAAAATTTTTTTCAAAGATGCATTTTCTTGGCTTAAAAATTATGATCTTTCGGAAGTTGATATCATTTTTTTAGATCCTCCCTTTAACAAGGATTTCGAAACCAAGATTCTTAATCAATTGTTTAAAAAGAAAGATTTAAAGCCATTCTGCAAAATCTATCTTGAATATAGCAAGTATAATGAGATTGAAATACCAAAAGGATTTATTGTTCTTAAAGAAAAGGAAGTTGGAGATGTTAAAGCACTACTCTTAGTAAAAGATGAAAATTAGAATAGCGACTAGAAAATCAGAATTAGCATTATTTCAAGCAAACTTGGTTGCTGAAAAACTAATTGAACAAAATAGCGGTCTAAAGGTTGAACTAGTTCCAATTTCTTCAGATGGAGATGAAACAGACGCACCACTTCATCAAATTGGTGGTAAAGGTCTTTTTATAAATAGACTTGAATCTGCCCTTCTAAAAGATAAAGCTGATATAGCAGTTCATAGTTTAAAAGATGTTCCAGCAAAGCTTGATAAAAGCTTTTGTATTGCAGCTGTTCTAGAAAGGGCTTCCGCTGGCGACATGCTCCTTACTAATAATGGTTGTTCAATCAAAGATCTGGCTATAAATTCTACAATAGCAACTTCCAGTCCCAGAAGGTATGCTCAAATTAAAAATTTATTTCCTGAAATTAAAATTGTTCCTATTAGAGGAAATATAGCAACGAGAATTAGCAAGCTGTATCATGAAAATATTGGTGGTTTAGTGGTTGCCAAGGCTGCACTAGAAAGACTAAACATA
>CENP01449827.1_pt1 | contig 10662 bp, 6 predicted proteins | sample 361281 | NCBI WGS metagenome assembly CENP01 (sample SAMEA2591122, study PRJEB7988) | marine metagenome | biome: marine biome (ENVO:00000447); feature: deep chlorophyll maximum layer (ENVO:xxxxxxxx); material: saline water (ENVO:00002010), including plankton (ENVO:xxxxxxxx) | depth 70 m
TTATTTGCCGATGCAGAATTGGCTGAAAATTGATCCCAAAACATCTTTATCATGGTCAATTTCCCCTGTAATTGAACCAATATGGTAAATTGCCTCTTTCAACTCCACACTTAACAAATCTCCACTTAATTTATTATTAAGGTCTCTTTGAATTTTTTCAATTGATTTCAGAGATTCCTTTAAAGCATTGTAATGTCTTGTATTTTGAATAATATAGTTAGAGTTGGTTTTTAGGCCCTCAACAAGTTTGACAAGAATCTTTTTAAGGGGAATTAGACTTTCAGGATTGAATGTTGAAATTCCTAATTGTCCATCAATTTTAACTGAATTTAGTTTACCCTTAATTTTTGATGCTAAAGATGAGTTAAACTTGTTATTATTTTTATCAATTTTATTTTCAATAGTAATTAGAGTAGGGGAGTTAACTAATAATCCGCTTATTTCATTAGTTATATCCGTTAAATTAGAATCACTGTCGTACATGTAAATTAGAATTGAGGATTTTTTGACCTTTTGCTTTGCTTTTTCTACCCCAATTGCTTCAATTACATCATCGGTATCTCTAAGCCCAGCTGTGTCAATAAATCGAAATAAAATACCATCTATAGTCAGTGTATCTTCAATTGTATCTCTAGTTGTGCCAGGAATTTTTGAAACGATTGCTTTATCTTCATTAAAGAGCGCATTTAATAATGATGATTTTCCTGTATTTGGTTTACCTGCAATAGCTACTGGAACTCCATTTTTTATTACATTTCCATAATTAAATGAGAGTTTTAAATCATAAATTTCTTTGTGGAGATTTTTAAGTAATAATTTTAGTTGATTTAAATTTGCAAACTCAACATCTTCTTCTCCAAAATCAAGCTCTAATTCGATTAATGACTTAAATTTTATAAGCTCTTGTCTCAATTTTTTCATCTTATTAGAATAGCCACCGCGAAATTGTTTTATTGCAACCTCGTGTGCTGCTGAACTTTCAGAGGCTATGATATCACATACAGCTTCTGCCTGGCTCAAGTCCATTTTTTTATTTAAATATGCACGGAGAGTAAATTCTCCTTCCTTGGCAGGCATTAAGCCTTGTTTTATAAAACTTGTTACGATCTTTTGTAAAATATAGTTAGAACCATGGCATGAAATTTCTACAACATCTTCACCAGTGTAAGAATTTGGTGATCCAAATTTTGTTACAAGAACTTCGTCGAGAATAGCATTATCTAAAACAAAGTCCCCAAAGATTACTTTATTGAAAGGTAGGTTATCAAAGGTTATTTTTGATTTGGGTCTAAAAAAAAGATTTGTTTTCTTAAAAGATTCTGGACCTGATAAACGAATTAATCCGATAGCTCCCTTACCTACCGGAGTGGCAATTGCAATAATTGTTCCCTCATTAATCACATTAAATGCTTTTGTTGAATGTAGCTCTTCTTTTATGAAGCCTGTGCTCATAATTTTTCCATAGCTTTTGAATAGCAGTATTTTCCTCTAATTCTGGATTTGTTTCCACAGTTATTATTTGTTTTTTATTAAATAGCTTTTGCATCTCATTGAAAATGATAGCTGTTATTCCTTTGTTTTGATAATCTGGGTGGACACCAATTAGATAAAAAGAGGCACGATTATTTTTTCTCATAGCCTTAAGTAAGTAGTAGGTATTAAGGATAGTAATTTTACCATTAATTTTTTTTAGAGCTTCGGTGAAAGAGGGCATTGTTATTGAAAAGCATATGAGTTTTCCTTCTTTATCAATAATACATTTGATGTAGTCGGGATTTACAAATTTTAAAAATCTTTTCTTATAATTTTCTATCTGATAATCTTGGATAGGAACGTAAGTTTGAAGCTGATTATAGGTTTTATCTAATAATTCAAACATTTGATCTACATATGGTATAATATCTTTTCTTTTTTTAAAATTTAATAATGTTAATTCATATTTATCCATTATTAATCTTGAAAATCTTTTAACCCTTTCGGGTGATGATTCAAAATCATCAATTTTAATTTCATATTCCACCCATTTGGCTGCTACATTAAAACCAAGCTTTTCTAAATGCTTTGAATAGTAAGGAAAGTTGTAAAGAGTTATTATAGTGTTCGGTTCTTTAAAACCTTCAATTAGTAGACCCGCCTTATCTAAATTTGAAAAGCCTACAGGCCCCTCAATAGTTTCCATTTTATTTTTTTTCCCAAATGAAACAACTGCATCAATCAAAGTTTTCGAAACATTTGTGTCATCTATAAAGTCAAACCATCCGAAACGGACTTTATTTTTTTTAATTTCTTCAACTTCAATCCAATTTATGATTGCCGCAACTCTACCAACCACCTCATCATTTTTATAAGCAAGAAATAATGATGCAGTTGAATTCTGATAAACAGGATTAAGCTTCGGATCTAGTGTTTCAATTTCATCCTTTACTAGAGGGGGTACCCAAAAAGGATTATCTTTATACAAGGTAAATGGGAACTCTACAAAGGTTTGATAATCCCTTTGCGTACTGACTTTTTTGATATCGATTTTCTGATTCATAATCCTCAGTTTCTTTTGGCCTTACGATTTCTTTTTTTCTCAGTTTTTGTGTTTTTCTTAAAAGTCTTTTTAAGATTTTTCTCTTGTTTCTTTAGCTCTTTTTCTTCTTTTTCTTCTCCTGAAATATAATTTTTATGAAAATCTAAGCGATAAGATACTCCAATATTTGCTAAAATACTACTTGGTGTAGTTTTTGTTGACGCACCAATAGTACCTTCAATTTGTAGATCGTCAGAATAGAGGTAAGCCACTCCAGATCGGAAAAGAAAATTTCTGTATAGGTCACTTTTTAACCCCTGGTTTTCTATGTAAACAGACCAATAATTATTAATTGTATGGGTTAGGGTCAAAATGTAATTTATTTCAGGGTAGTCTGATAGAAAACGATCATATATAAAGTTGGTAACGAAAACCCATGATCCCAAAAAGTGTGATTGTGTGGCTAAAATTCCTTTGAGATTAAAAAAGGGTTCTTTGTCAGGTGGGATTCCTAAGTTTTGAAAAAATAAAGGGCGATAAATATTTCCAAAAAAATTGTTGTAGGGAAAAGGATTGTTATTTTCAAAATTAATATTGGTCCCAAAAGTGAATGCAATTGCTGGAATAAGATCTCTTGGTTTGAAACCATTATTTGCTTTCCAACTATAAACATTAATTTCTCTATCTTTTTTAAAAGGATCAAAAAATAGATATTTAAAACCAACAAAATTTTGTAAAAATCCTTGTCTTTTTGATTTCTGATTTTGAGAAGACAACTTTGAATTTAAAGTTCCAATAGCATATTTACTATCAATTGTTAACTCTAAATTTTCACTTAAAAAGCCCCATCTAAGAGACAGAAATCCAATTGCTGAGTCAAAAGTTGAGTTATTGTAACCGCTGTGAGCATAATTTCTATATGCAAATCCCAATTCTGATTGAAAAACATTTTTACCTACAGAAAAAGCTCCAATTGATGCACCTGGCCTATTTGAATTTATTTGATCTGTATACTGAGAAATTGCAATACTCGATGAAAACAAAAACAAAAAGAGAGCCTTTTTGAAAACCATATAACAAATATAAAAGAACATTCCAGCATTTATGCGATATAGAACTTCTTATTAGACCTTAAAATTTCGCTAATTAATTATGAAATACTTAATTTTAACTCAAATTAAAATCATTGACTATAATTTTAATATTCTTGTTATTTTTTTTTGGCGGGATCTACATTCTCAGGTTGCTTTCTCCTTTTCTATTTAAAATTTTAATATCCAGTTTATTAAAAAAAGCAAAAGAATCAAAAAATAAAGAAAATAATAAAAGAACAAAAAAAAGTACATCAAAATCTTTTGGTGAATATATTGACTATGAGGAAGTCGAATAAAAGTATTTTGCACTTTGCATTTCTCCCACATTCATTTATTATTATAAGTTTCGCATTAATATCACTTTTATTTTACTACCCATTATTGTCTGGCAAAGTACTCTTTCAGTCCGATATAAGGCAATACGATGGAATGTCCCGACAGTTAAAAGATTATAGAGCTCAGACAGGCAAGGAGACCTATTGGATTGATAATGCTTTTGGTGGTATGCCAACTTATCAGCTAGGTGCAAAATACCCGGCAGATTTTTTAAGTCCAATTTATTCTTTTTTTCGAATTCTTCCTCGTCCTGCACATATACTATTTATTTATTTGCTTGGATTTTATCTTTTGATGGTAGTATTAAAACTTCCATGGCAAATTGGACTTTTCGGATCAATAGCGTTTGGATTTTCAACTTACCTGCTTATAATTTTACAGGTTGGTCATAATACTAAGGCATTGGCAATCAGTTTTATCCCTTTTGTGATTGCAGGTATGCTTTTACTTTTTAGAAAACATTGGTTTTGGGGATTTATTTTGACATCCTTGTCTCTGGCAATGCAAATTAGATCAAACCATTATCAAATGACTTATTATCTATTATTTCTTATGGGTATTTTTATACTTGCTTATGGTTATGACTTTTTGATAAATAATAAAATAAAGTTTTTTACAATATCAGTATTATTTTTGTTTTCAAGTGTTATAATTTCTTTAGGCTTAAATTCAACTCCATTATTGGCAACAGCAGAGTACGCTAAGTTTAGTACTCGAGGCAAAAGTGAATTAACTATTAACCCAGATGGCACTTCAAAAAAAAAGTCGACTGGTCTAGACTTTAATTATATTACTGAATATAGCTATGGGATTTTTGAAACACTTAATCTTATTGCTCCCAGAATACAGGGTGGAGCTACACGTGAAAATCTAGGAAAAAAACATGGTGTTTACGATTTTCTAATAAAAAATGGAGTCAGCTCAAATCAAGCACTTCAATTTTCAAAAAATGTTCCGACTTATTGGGGTAAACAACCTATTTTAGAAGCTCCAGCCTATGTTGGTATATCTGTTTTTTTCTTTGCTTTATTATCACTTTTTTTAATAAATGGGCCGTTGAGAAATGCGTTATTGGCAGGTGTTATTTTTGCATTAATTCTTTCTTGGGGAAAAAACTTGAGTTTTGTCACTGAGTTTTTCATAAAATATGTGCCATTTTATAACAAATTCAGAGCAGTATCTTCAATACAAGTAATTTTAGAATTTTGTATTCCAGTGCTTTCTGCCTTAGGCATTTATAATCTTTATTTTAAAAAAGAAAACATTCAAATTATTAAAGTTTTCAAAATAGCTGCTTTTCCAATTTTATTATTGGTGTTTGTTTTTATTTCACAAAACCTGCTTTCCTTTTCTGGAATTAATGATTCTTACTTAAGCGAATTATATGGTAATGATCTTTTATTAAAAATCAAAGAAGCAAGAGCATCAATTTTCAAGACTGATATTTTAAGAGCTATTGTTTTTTGCGTCCTTTTGATGGGTATATATTTTCTTTTCTATTCTGATAAAATCAAAAAAAATTTGGCATTAGGACTCACATTTGTTTTAATGCTAATAGATTTACTTGGTGTCGCTAACAGATATATAGATCGTAAAGCATTTGTAAATTCTAGGGTTCTTAACAGTCCATTCCAAATTACCAAAGCCGATCAAACCATACAGAATGACAAAACACGTTATAGGGTATTTGAGCCAAGACTGGGTTTAACTGGTGCTAGAACTTCTTATTTTCATAACTCATTGGGTGGTTATCATGGAGCAAAACCACGAAGATTTCAAGAATTAATAGCTACTTATAAAACTCAACAAAATACTGGAATTTTAGATTTCTTAAACGTTAAATATATACTCTATCCTGATGAAGAAAGTGGAGATTTGAAAACTTTTTTTAATTCCGGCGCACTGGGTTCGGCCTGGTTTATTAATGAATTAAATGAATGCGATACACCCGATGAACTTCTCAAAGCAATGGATAGTTATAATTTTAAAAAAACCGCTTTAATACTTGAAAAGGATCTTCCTGAGGGTTTCTCAAAGAACTATGCAAATGATTCTTTAAATAAAATTAATCTTATAAAAGCCGAACCAAATTATTTATTATATGAGGTTAATACCGCTAGAGATGCTTTTACAGTTTTTTCAGAAATGTATTACCCAAAAGGATGGAAGGCATTTGTAGATGATAAGGAAAAAAATATTTTGAACGTAAATTATGTTCTTCGTGGTCTAAAGATTCCTGCAAACTCTTCGAAGATAGAATTTAGATTTGAACCAGACATTGTAAAACAAGGAACTTCTTTGAGATGGCTTAGTTTATTCTTTTTTGTTTCAGCAGGCACTGCTTTGGCATACTTTCAGTATTTTAGAAAAACTACTTAACAAAAATGGGAATTATTACTAAGCAGTCTATTTACAATGTAACAAGTATTGGCTTTGCATTTATGATTGGAGCTGTGAATATGCTTTTCCTTTATCCATCATTTCCTGGTAAGGAATTTCAAGGACTTATAATTGCTTTATTGGCAAATTCAAACCTTATACAACCATTTATCTCTTTTGGTGTTCAGCACACCTTAATTAAGTTTTATAGTAGTGCTAGTTGTAAAGAACAACAAGATCGTTTATTATGGTTTTCATTATTTTTTCCACTTTTAGTCTTAGTTTTCCTGGTTCCATTTTATATTTACTTTAATGAAGAGATACTTAGTTTTTTATCTAATGAAAACGTGTTGGTTAATAAGTTTCCCTTTTTAATAATTTCTATTGCTATTTCCACAGCTTATTTTGAAATTTTTTTCAGTTGGTTGCGTGTTCAATTAAAATCTGTATTTGGAAACTTCTTGAAGGAAGTATATCCTAGACTATTAACATTTTTCCTCCTTATATTTTATGTCTTTAAATTTATTGATTTAGACACATTTATCATTTACTTGATTTGCGGATACTATCTACGTCTAATTATGATAATGATATATAGCTTTAGCATCTATTTACCAAGTTTTAATGGATTTATCCCTTCATCATGGAGAACTATGTTAAGATATAGTAGTTTGATATTTCTCTCTGGTGCTGCCGCTAGTTTTATTTTAGATATAGATAAGTCAATGATTTTTTCTTTAACCTCTGATGCTAATGTAGCTTATTATGCAGTGGCAATATATGTAGCAGCAATAATCGAGGCACCAGGCAGGGCAATGTTTCAAATAACGAGTCCCCTAGTTGCTAAGGCATTAAATAAAAACGATAAAACTAGTCTTGAAAATCTTCTAAAAAAAAGTAGTATTAATTTGTTGATTGTATCGGGGTTTGTTTTTTTGGTAATTAATCTCAACTTAATTGATTTTTATCAAATTATTAACCAAGAAGGTTATGCTTCAGCTATAGGGGTTGTAATTATAGTTTCATTAGGAAAGCTTTTTAGTATGTCTATGGGATGCTTGAATAACATAATAATTAATTCAAAAAGATACCATTATGTTTTTTGGTTCTCAATTGCATCAGCAGTTCTTGCTGTAATACTTAACTACTTCATGATTCAAAATTATGGAATTACAGGTGCTGCCCTTGCAACACTTTTTGTTATTTTTTTGATTAATCTTTGTAAAATTATATTAGTACATATTTTGTTTAAAATTCATCCTTACTCAACTAAATCTATAAATATTTTATTAAATCTTTTAATTATTTATTTGATTGTAAATTTCATACCAAGTCTCTTAAATCCATGGTTTTCAATTTTCTTAAGAAGCCTTTTGATTTCGGGTTTGTTTATAATTCCTCTTATTATTTTTAAGTGGTCAAATGAAATTGAGAATCTTATTAAAAGAATACAAAAAAGGTTATACTAACTTTTTTGATAAATAACTTGCAGTATTTGATTTTGAAATTTTTGAAATAAGTTCAGGTGAACCTTGTCCTACTAAATATCCCCCTTCATTTCCAGCTTCTGGACCTAACTCAATAATATAGTCAGCACATTTAATTAAATCTAAATTATGCTCTACAACAACAATTGTATGCCCTCTTTCAATCAATAAGTTGAATGAGGTTAATAATTTATTTATATCATGGAAATGCAACCCTGTTGTAGGTTCATCAAAAATGAATAGGATTTTTTCCTTTGTTGTTCCCTGGCTTATGAAATAAGCTAGCTTAATTCTTTGTGCTTCGCCTCCTGACAATGAAGTTGAAGATTGACCTAATTTAACATAACCCAAGCCGACGTCTTTTAAAGGTTTAAGCTTCTGAACAATTCTATTTTCGTTATGCTCTTTAAAAAAAATAATGGCATCATCAATTGTCATACTTAATAGATCATCAATATTAATACCGTTAAATTTAACCTCTAAAACTTCTTTTTTAAATCGTTTCCCCTTGCATTCTTCACATTCTAAAATAACATCCGCCATGAATTGCATTTCAATATTTATAGTACCCTCACCCTTGCACTTATCACATCTTCCACCATCTACATTAAAAGAAAAATGTTTAGGCTGGTAATTTCGGTTTTTTGAAATGTTCTGAGAGGCAAAAAGAGATCTTATTTCATCATAGGCTTTGACATATGTTACTGGATTTGAACGAGAGGATCGACCTATAGGTTTTTGATCAATATATTCGACACTTTTTAGATTATCGAGATTACCACTTAATTCTGAATATGCACCAGGTTTTTCTACAAAAATTTCAAAATGTCTTAATAGTGCTGGGTAAAGAATTTTTCTGACTAAGCTAGATTTTCCGCTACCAGAGACTCCACAAATAACAGTTAATGCTGAAAGAGGAAGTTTTATATTTATATTTTTAAGGTTGTTTTCTCTTGCGCCAATTATTTCAATGAACTTTTTTGATGAACGTCTTTTTTTCGGTAGGTTAATTTTTTTAGTTCCATTCAGATATTCAGCAGTAAGACCATTGCTATTTAAAATTTTTTTTAATGTGCCATTAGCAACTATTTCTCCTCCATTAGAACCAGCCTCAGGACCTATATCTATAATATAGTCTGCTGCGTTCATTATTTCTTCGTCATGTTCAACAATAATTACTGTATTTCCTAAATCTCTTAAATCTTCAAGTACTTTTATTAGTCTTTTATTGTCTCTTGGATGTAATCCAATGGAAGGTTCATCCAAAACATACATAGAGCCAACTAAGCTACTCCCTAATGATGTTACTAATTGAATGCGCTGAGTCTCACCACCTGATAAAGTATCTGACCTGCGGTTCAATGTTAGATAGCCTAAGCCAACATTTTGAATGAATTTTAAACGATTTTTAATTTCAATCAATAATCTTTCTGATATTTTTTCTTCATTTGAACTTAGTTTTAAGTTTTGAATGAAATTATCTAAATTGTCTAATGAAACCTGAAGTAAATCTCCTATTGACTTTCCACAAATTTTCACATAATCTGAAGCTTTGTTGAGCCTTGACCCTCGACATTCAGTGCACGATGTCTTACCTCTGTATCGAGATAGAAAAACCCTATTTTGGATCTTATAGTTCTTTTTTTCAATTTTTTTAAAAAAAGAATAAATCCCTGTAAAGTAGGAGTTTCCTTCCCAAATCAAATTCTTTTGCTCTGGAGTTAATTCAAAATAGGGTTTATGGATTGGAAAGTCAAAGTGATGAGAATTATCAATTAATTCATTGTAATATTTTATCATCGTGGAGCTCTTCCATGGGACAATTGCAAAGTTAAATACCGATTTACTTGTATCAGGAATTACCAAATCTGGATCAATTCCAATTATGTCTCCAAAACCTTCACATTTTTTACAAGCGCCAAGTGGATTATTAAAGCTAAATAAATGAACGTTGGGTTGAGTAAATCTAAGACTATCTAGTTCAAAATTATTTGAAAAAATTAATCTTTTATTTATACTTAAATCAAACAGGCTACATGTTCCTTTGCCCTCATAAAAAGCAATCTCAATAGCATCAGCTGTTCGGTTATAAAAGTCTTCCTCATGTCGAACTATTAAACGATCAACTATTAAATCGATTTTTTTTTGAGGAGTACTTTCTAAATCTTCTATTTGAATTATTTTCCCATTATAAAATATACGAGCAAATCCTTGTTGAGTAAAAATTTTTAATTTATCATTAATTGAACGTTTGGAATCAGCTTCTACTGAAGCTAAAACAAGTACTTTAGTTCCACTTTTTATTTTCTTTATTTGATTTATTACATCAGACACTTCATCCCTTTTCACTAAATTCCCGGAAATAGGGGAGTAGGTTTTTCCTATCCTTGCAAAAAGTAATTTTAAGTAATCGTAAATTTCCGTTTTTGTCCCAACAGTTGATCGTGGATTCGAACTGTTAACCCTTTGTTCAACTGCAATAGCGGGTGAAAGACCCTTAATATATTCAACTTTAGGCTTATCAAGTCTACCCATAAACTGGCGGGCGTATGATGAAAGACTTTCAACATAACGACGTTGTCCTTCTGCATAAAGGGTATCAAATGCCAACGACGATTTTCCAGAGCCAGATAACCCAGTAATAACTGTTAGTTTATTTCTTGGAATTGCCAAGTCTATCTGCTTGAGATTATGCAAATAAGCCCCTTTTACTATGATATGGCTTTTTGGATCGTAATCCAAAATATCCTTCATCGCGATTTTTTTAAACTTCAAATTTACAATTTTTTAAATCTCAAATGAGTTATATGCAATTCTAAAAACCACTTATAACATTTTTACAATAAAAAAA